>JACCED010225802.1_pt1 | contig 37673 bp, 31 predicted proteins | sample 7455021 | NCBI WGS metagenome assembly JACCED01 (sample SAMN15323456, study PRJNA562643) | freshwater metagenome | isolation source: river surface water | place: USA:Blue River Watershed | collected 2017-08-19
CGCCAAGATCCTCGAGAACAAGCGCGGCGAGAAGATCGACATCTTCAAGCACCGCCGCCGCAAGGGCTACTACCGCCGCCGCGGACACCGCCAGGAGCTGTCCGTGATCAAGGTCGAATCCATCTCCGCTTAACCCCAGCGCCCTCAACACCATGGCAACCAAGAAAGGCGGCGGCACTTCCAAGAACGGCCGCGACTCCAACTCGAAGCGCCTCGGCGTGAAGCTCTACGGCGGCGAATTCGCCACCGCCGGCTCCATCCTCTTCCGCCAGCGCGGCACCGTGGTCCGCCCCGGACGCAACGTCGGCATGGGCCGCGACCACACCCTCTTCGCGCTTTCCGACGGACTGGTGAAGTGGGACCGCGAGCACCGCAAGGTCGAGGTCGTCCCGACCGCCGCCTCCTCCTGCTCGGTCCGCTGAGCCTGCGCCCAGCGCACGACGGAAGCCGGCCTCAGGCCGGCTTCCTTGTTTTCAGATGGCGTCGCCGCGCGCCCTCAGCGACGCGAGGGTCGAGCGGAAGACGTCACGCGTGGACTCCGCATAGACGGGATCACGCATGACATGCTCGCAGACCCGCTCCAGGGCGGTCTCGACGGCGGCCTGGGTCGCGCGCAGGGCCGACAGTTCGCACACGAGCTGCTGAAGGCTGGCGAGGGCCCGCGTCTCGTCGGCCTGCCCGGGCTCACGGTATCCGTATTCGGGGTCGTCCTCCGAGCCCATGAAGGGCTGTTCAGGGGTTCTGATGGGATGATGGCGCATTGGGGTGCGCTCCCGATGATGCCGCGCGGCGGGCCGCGGCGAACAATGGATGGTCAATTTCCTGCGACGGAAGCGTGACGGGTCGCGCTCCTGAATTTCCAGCCGAGGGCGACGGCGACCAGCATCAGGCCCGACGCAAGGGCGATCCAGATGCCCTCCGCCCCGAGCCCGAAGGGAAAGGCGAGCAGGAGAGCGAGCGGCAGGGTCACGACCCAGTACACGATGGCGACGCCCCAGGAGGCCCAGGCGGCGCGGTCGATGGAGCGGAGCAGGTGGGCCGCGACCACCTGAACGCCGTCGAACGGCGCCCACAGCGCCGCCCAGACGAGCAGGGCGGCCGCCAGGTCCCCGGTGCCGGTGCCTGCGACGTCGTAAAAACCGAGGAACCAGGGCCGCAGCGCGATCATGGCGACGCCGTAGAACGCCATCATCAGGCCGCCGGCGATGAGCGCGCCCCAGCCGACGGCGCGGACCCGCCCGGGGTCGCGCGCACCGTAGGCTTCACCGACCCGGATGCCGGCGGCGATGCCCAGGCCGAGAGGCAGCATGAAGGCGGCGCTCGCCGTGCTGACGGCCACCTGATGGGCAGCCTGGGCGGTCGGAGAGATCCAGCCCGCGAGGATCGGCACGATGGCGAAGATGCCGACTTCGCTGATGCTGTGCAGGCCGGCGGGCAGGCCGGTGCGCAGGAGACGCGCGAAGACCTGCCGTTGGAGGCCCTCCGCCCAACGCACTTCTCCGCGCCCGGGATGCAGCCAGAGTCCGACGAACATGGCGACGCGCGAGACGAGCGTCGCCCAGCCGGCCCCCGCGAGGCCCAGGGCCGGGAACCCCCAGTTGCCGTACATCCACACCCAGTTGAGCAGAACGTTGAGGGCCAGGCCGAAGGTCAGCCAGGCGAGCGAGATCCAAGGCTGATGCTGCGTGTCCCGGTAGGAACGCAGGCCGTGAAAGGCCAGGCCCGGCACCATCGCCCAGGCCATGATGACGTAGAAGTCGTGGGCCTCGGCGGCGACTTCCGGCGCGGAGCCGAGATGCGGGATCAGCGGCGCGAAGGCATGGGTGAGCAGGGCCAGCGCCACGCCCGCCACGAGGCCGAGGACGGTGCCGTGCCGAAGCACGGCCGGGGCGGAGTCGGCCTGCCCCGCCCCGTTCTCCTGGGACTGGTAGACGGTGACGGCGCCGACGAGCCCGATGCCGAAGACATAGGGGATGTAGGTGATGTTCGCGGCGAGGGCGGAGGCCGCGAGGGGGATTTCGCCGAGCCGGCCGGCCATGGCGACGTCGATCACGAACATCAGCCCGTAGCCGAGCATCCCGAGCATGATCGGGACGGCGAGACGGAAGGTCGGTCCGAGTTCTGAACGGATGGAGGATGCGCTCGGCAAGCCCCCCAAGAGGAAAGGAAGGCCCCGCGGTGGCGAGTCAGTTCTGCGGAATCCGGTTCAGGGTGTAATAGGCGTCGGCGTGGTCCAGAGGCTCGCCCGTCGCCGAGCGGACGCCGTCGGCATGCAGCTCATGGATGTGCAGCTCGCGCATCCCGGCCACCTTCAGGCGGACGCGCAGCCCGTCCGCCGAAACCTCCGCGGACTCGACGGGATGGGGGGCGGTCAGGATCTCGTCGCTGCCGTAGGCGCTTGAATAGAGCAGCGTGTAGCTGCTCATGCGGTAAGCGGAGGCGTCTCCGGCGCGCGCGCGGTCGACGGGCCTGGTGAAGACGAGCTCGAAGCCGTCAGACCGCGCCCGCATCTCCTTGATCGCGAAGGGGACGTTGCCGTTGTAACGCAGGCGCTGGAGCCCGTAGGCCTTGGTGCCCAGGGACGACCAGCCGCGGCTGGTCATGCCGACGAGCAAGGAGCCGTCGGGCGCGAAGCTCAGACGCACGATGCCGGAGGCGAAGCCGCCGACGAACGGGAAGCAGGCGCCCTGATATTCGCCGCCCACCTTCTCCATGAAGACGCGGCTGATCTTGGCGTCGGTGAACTCGGCCACGAACATCTGGCCGTCGAAGGGCCCGAACTTGCCGCCGGCGTCGCACACGGCGAGGTCCGTGCCGCTGCGGCCCATCTTGTTGTAAGGCATCCAGACGGCGGGCGGGCGCATCTCGGGCAACGCCCCCACTGCCTCGGGATAAGGCCGCTTTTCCGGAATCTTGGCGGAGAGCTTCAGCGGCGACTCCGGCAGGTCCTGGGAGGCGATGCCTTCGGGGTTCAGGAAGAACGCGCCCTTGCGGAGATGGTAGATGGGCGTGGTGGGGATCCAGGTGCCCTGCTGGTCGACGCAGAACATGTCGCCGTCGAGGTTGGCGCCGAGCCCGCAGGGCGAGCGCATGCCGGCGACCATGGGCACGAACTTACCGTCCTTGCCGAGCACTCCGCCCCAGCCGCGCCACGGGGCCTTGTTGTCGGAATGGTCGCCCATGTCGACGTTGAGGGTCACCCACAGGTCGCCCTTGCCGTCGCGCTTGGGTCCGTAGGCGTAGCCATGATAAGCGCCGGACACGTTCCAACCCGAACCGACGGTCAGATACTCGTCCGCGGCGCCGTCGCCGTCCGTGTCGCGCAGGCGGGTGGTCTCCGTGCGCTGAGTGACGAGCAGGTCCTTGCCGTCGCGCAGCAGGCCGAGGGGCTCGTGCAGTCCGGACGCGAAGAGGCGGTAGGTCACCTTGTCCGGCTTGGGCGCGAGGACGCCGTCGAGCACCCACACCTCGCCCTTGCGGATGCAGAGGGCGAGACGGCCGTCGTCGGTCCAGTCCATGCCGCTGACTTCGAGCGCCAGGCCCTGCCCGGGCTTCCAGTCCTTGGCACGGGTGTCGGCGGCGGTGCTCGCGGTCAGGATGTCGGCGATCTCATAGGAAGGCGCGGCGGCCAGGGCGGCCGCGGCCAGGAGGACTGTGAAGACGGCTTTCATTTCCAGATATAGGTGAAGACGCGGCGTCCGGCGGAAGAGCCGGGCGCCTCGGTACGAGAGAGTCCCTCGGGATGCAGGATGACGGGCGTGAAGTCGGGCGTCGGCGACCAGACCAACGTGCGGCGCAGGCCGCCCTCGACGCCCTCGAAGGTCTCCACAACGCGCACGCCGGCCTGCTCGGTGATGAACGTCGGGCTGCCCTTGGCGTCGAGCCGGTAGCCGAGGAAGCGCCCGGACGGCTTCGGCCAGGCGAAGATCTCGGCGCCCAGGGGCTTCTCGAAGATCGGGAAGCGGGAGAACCAGGTCAGATAGGCGTCGAAGAACCTTCCCTTCCACGCCACGCCCGGCCCGCCCTTGTCGCCGTCATAGGCGAGATGCACGCCGCTGGGAAATCCGACGAGGATCGCGTGGGTGCCGACGCCCTCGATGAAGGCCCGCTGGACGACCGGACGGTCCTTGGGCACGATTTCGAACTCGCCGTTGCGGTTCTGCGGGAAACCTTCGGGCTCGCCGTTGGCGCTTTCGGCGAACTTGAAGATCGCCGCGATCTGACGGTCGGTGTCGCCGCCGAGGATCGCGGGGTTGAACGACTTCCCGCCGGGCCAGAAGGAAGGCATGAGCGTGCCGGGGCGGTAGGCGGCCGGATTGATGAGGTACTCGCGCAACCAGCCTTCCTGCAGGCGGGCCGCGATGTTGCTGATGTCGGGGCCTTGGACGCCGAGCGAAGGGCGGTCGCCCCAACGATGGCAGGTGATGCAGCCGGCGCCGCCCTCGGTCCCGAGCAGCTTGCGGCCTGCGGCGTCATCACCGCCCTCGAACTTGAGGGGGGCGCGCGCGTCGGCGACGCCGAGGAGCCGAGTGAGTCCGTCGGTGGCCTTGCCGTAAACCGGCATGCGCGCACGAAGGTAGGGGCGGACGCGGTTCTCACCCTCTAGAACCTTCGCCAGCCATTCGGGGCGGAGCTTGCCGCCGACGCCGGTCAAGGGCGGCGGATAACGTCCGGTGTCGCCGAGATTGTGATCGCCCTCGAAGTAGGCCTTGCGGGCGGCGTCCGGTCCGCCCTTGCCGTCGCGCTCATGGCAGGCGACGCAGTTGAGCGCCTGCAGCGTGAGGTCGGCGGCCAGTTTGGGCGAAGCGGACTCGTCCTTGCTGGCGAGAAAGAGCCTCAGTGAGGCGCGCTGCGCGTCGCTCAGCGCATAGCGCGGGCCCTTGGCGTGGCCGGGCTCGAGGCAGCCGCCTTCGGCGCGCTTCAAGGCCACGGGCGCGGCCGCGGCGTCCTTCGGGAGCTCATGGCACGCCGCGCAGCGAGCGGCGATGACGGCCTTGCGGCCGGTGATGGCGAGAGCGGGGTCGGCCTTGACGGCCGTGACCTGCGGACCGACGCGCCCGTCGCTGCCCTGGAAGCCGAGCAGGTGGCCCGCGATGTCGATGGCGTCCTGCTTCTCCATCGCGGTCTTCGGCATGCGGCCGTCGGTCCTCACCTTGAGCGGGTCCTGCAGGTAGGCGCTCAGCGACTCCAACGAATACTTGGTCTTGAGGTCAGGGAAGGCGACGGAGGCATGGGTGAATTCGGAGTCCTTCGGCGCCCCCTGGTCCGGCACGAAGTCCTTGCCCGGAGCGTGGCAGGCGACGCAGCCCAGGGAGTGGTAGAGTCCGCTGCCGCGCGCGGCGTTGACGTGGCGGATGTCCGCGGGCCTCGGCTTCGCCTTGGGCCCGAGCGAGGCGAGGTAATGCTCGACGGCGACGAGGGTCTTCTCGTCGGGCTGGGCCAGGACCTGGGGCATCAAGGAGCCGGGATGGGCTGACTGCGGATCGGCGACGAACCTGCGGATCCATGCTCCCTGCGCGCGCTGGGAGACCGCGGCGAGCGCCGGTCCGCGCATCGCCGGCAGGCCGGTTTCACCGCCGTGGCAGTTGACGCAGCCGAGCTCGTTGTAAAGCAGGCGTCCGCCCTCGGCCGTCGGCGCGGCCGCATGGAAGCGTTCGAAGCCGGTGACGAGCGGCGCGGCGGACGCCGCGGCGGCGGCGAGCAGGACGGCGGGACGCAGGATCATGGGATCATGCGGTCTCGCGCAGGCACTTCTCGACGTAGGCGCGCGACTCGTTGATCAGCGCGGTCACCTCGGGCGTGGTCGGCAGGACCGGGATCCCGCGCGGCGTGGGATGCATGAACAGCTCGACGAGCCCGTCGAAGCGGATGTCGCGCAGGGCCTTCACGACCGGACGGTAGTCGAGCTTGCCGCGGCCGGCCATCTGTCGGAGCTCCTCCTCCTTCGAGGCCTTCTTGAAGATGCCCTCGGAGTGCTCCTGGAAATACATGAACGGCAGGTTCCTCGCGCCGAGGTCACGGAGGAGCGCCGGGATCTGGTCGGCCCATTCGTGCAGGTGGTGCGGGGCGAAGGCCACGCCCAGCGCGGGGGACTTGTTCAGCTCGGCGAACGCGCGGAGGGAGTCGGGGTGGTGGAGCGCCTGGTTGGAGTGGTTCTCGATCGCGATGCGCACGCCGAGCTCCTCGGCCTTGGCCGCGTGGGGCTTCATGTCCTCGAGGAACTTGGCGATCGCCGAACGGGCCTCCGCTCCCTGCGGATTCTTGGGGCCGGTGCTGCCGCAGACGAGCGTCGTGCCGCCGTGCCGCTTCACCCACGCCATCTCCTCCTGGAGCCTGAAGGGCCCGAGCGGGTAGCGCGTGCTGACGCCGACCTTCACGCCGTGCCGCTTCAGCAGCGCCGCGAAGGCCTCGTCGCCGAGCGCGGCGGCCTGCTCGCGCTGGTCGCCGTGCACCTTGCACCAGATGTCGATGGACTCGCTGCCCGTCTTCGCGACCTCGGGCAGGACCTCGGCCAGCGGCGCGTAGCCGTACATCGCCGAGGAGAGCACGTAGCGCAGGCGGAACTTGCCGGTCTCGGCCGCGGGCACGCCGGGCGTGGCGGCGGCCGCCGCGGCGAGCGCGGCCGTGCGGAGGAAGTCACGGCGGGAGGTCACGGGGCTCATCGGCGGACCGACGCCTCCAGCATCTTGATCCACGGCCCGACGAAGTGGCCGTTGTCGTGGAAGGTGCGTCCGCTGACCATGTGCCGGTCGATCACGCAGGGCTCGTTCACGAAGGTCCCGCCGCAGACCTCGAGGTCGAACTTGCACTTGGGGACCGTGGCCATGCGGAGTCCCTTGACGATGCCGGCGCGCGCGGGGATCTCCACCCCGTGGCAGACGCTGGCCATCGGCCGGCCGTGCTCCCACATCCAGCGCGTCACGCGGAGCAGGTCCTCGTCCTCCCGGAGGTACTCCGGGGCGCGGCCGCCGCTGAAGAAGATGCCCGCGTAATCCTCGGGACGGATGTCCTTGAAGGCGACGTCGGCGTTGATCGAGTAACCCTCCCACTCCTTGGTGATGGTCCAGCCCGGCTTCACCTCGTGCATGACCATGTTGTAGGGCCGGACGGTCGGGGCGGCGACCACCGGCTGGAAGCCGGCCTCGATGAGGCGGTAGAACGGGTAGAGCGTGTCGACCGTCTCGGCGGCGTCGCCGATGACCACGAGCACCTTCGGTTTGCCGGCCGAGGCCGGCAGGTGGGCGCCCGACGAGATCGAACCTTGGTTGCGGTTGTCGATGAGTCCGCCGGAGGGCCGGGAGGCCTCCTGGGCGGACCGCGGGGTCGGGGCGAGCGGATCCATCGTCACATTGTATCCGCGGTTGCCCTTCCCGTCATTACAAGGTTGTATCACAAAAGGTCAGTTTTTTCGTCACCATGCCCGCCCGCCGCCGCACCCCCCGGGTCGCCCTGCTCATCGAGACCAGCCGCACCTACGCCCGCGAGATCCTGGCGGGCGTGCGCCGCTTCGTCGCGGAGCAGGGACCGTGGTCGTCCTACCTCGAGCTGCGCGCCGCCGACTCGTCGGCCCCGGGCTGGCTGCGGAACTGGGACGGCGACGGCCTGCTCGTGCGCACTTTCTCCAAGGAGACGGCCGGCCTCGTGGCGGCGACCGGACTGCCGGCGGTCGAGCTGCGCTCGCCGGTGCTCTCCCCGGGACTGCCCTTCGTCGGCAACGACAACGCCCGGCTCGGCCGCATGGTCGCCGAACACTTCCTGGAGCGGGGCTACCGCAACTTCGCCGTGCACAGCCTGCACACGGAACCCTTCTTCACCGAGCGCGTGCGCAACTACGTCGCCGCCCTCGCGGAACTGGGCCACGCCTGCGCGGAGCTCCCGGCCGCCTCATCGGAGCGGGCCGAGGACTGGGAACGGGCCCAGCGCACGCTCGTCCGCTGGCTGTCGGGCCTGCCCAAGCCCGTGGCCGTCTTCGCCGCCAACGACCAGCTGGGCGTGCGTCTGCTCGAAGCGTGCCGCCGGGGCGGCCTGGCCTCGCCGGAGGAGGTCGCGGTGGTCGGGGCCGAGAACGAGGAGACGCTCTGCGGCTTCGCGACCCCCACCCTCTCCAGCGTGCGCTTCGACGGACATGCCGTGGGCTACGCCGCGGCGGGCCTGCTGGACCGTCTCATGCGCGGCCGCCGCGTGCCGCCCGGTCCGGCCCTCATCCCGCCCAAGGGCATCGTGGTGCGGGGGTCCTCGGGCGGCGTCGCGCAGTCCGACCGGCTGGTGTCGCAGGCCCTGCGCGTCATCCGCGAGGAATCCCTCGCCGGCCTCGACGTCAACGCCCTCTGCCGACGGCTCAACGCTTCGCGCAGCACGCTGGACCGGCGGATGAAGGCGGCGCTGCGCCGTTCGCCGAAGGAGGAGATCCACCGCGTGCGCTTCGAGGAAGTGGAGCGGCTGCTGCGCGAGACGCGGCTGACCGTCGCCGCGGTGGCGGAGCAGACCGGCTTCCGCCATTCCCACTACCTGCAGGCGGTGTTCAAGGTGCGCTACGGGATGACGCCGGGGCGTTTCCGCAAACTGCGCGCCTCCCCCTCGGGGGCGCTGTGAACAACTCCTGGCGGAACGCTCGGCACGCTTGCCTCGGCGGGAGTTTGGGGCACGCTGGCTCTTCCCATGCCCACCGAAGACGAAGACGAGGACGAGAAGACCCCCGAGGCCGCCAAGGAGGCGTCCCCGAGCGCGGCGCTCATCCAGAAGAAGTTCCTGGAGCAGCGTAAGCTCTTCCTCTGGGGCGGCGTCGACGACGCCTCCGCCAAGGACATCGTCGAAAAGCTGCTCTACCTGGAGACTTCCGCGCCGGGCAAGGAGATCACCTTCTACATCAACACGCCCGGCGGCTCGATCACGGCCGGCATGGCGGTCTACGACACGATCCGCCTCATCACCTCCCCGGTGAAGGTCGTGGTGACCGGGATGGCCGCCTCGATGGGGTCCATCCTGCTCCAGGCGCCCAAGCAGAAGGGCGGACGGCTGCTCTTCCCGCACGCCCGCGTGATGATCCACCAGCCGCTCATCATGGGCCGCATCCAGGCGCCCGCGGTCGACATCCACATCCAGGCCCAGGAGATGGAGCGCCTGCGCAGCGAACTGAACGAGATCCTCGCCAAGGCCTCCGGACAGAAGCTCGACAAGGTGGTCAAGGACACGGACCGCGATTTCTACATGACCGCCGAGGAGGCCATCGAATACGGCCTCGCCGACGCGATCGTGAAGAAGCTCTGACCTCCGGGCATGGGCGTCGGCGACCGGACGTACATGCAGGGCCCGCGCCCGACGGCGGAGCCCCGTCCGCTCGCCCAATGGACCGTGGGCGCGCTCGTCGCGTTCTTCATCGTGGGGCTCATCGGCGAGTCCGCCCGCACCGACCTCCTCCGCTGGGCCGAAATCCGGGAAGGAAGCCCGCAGGTCTGGCAGTGGCTGAGCTACGCCCTGGTGCACGACGGCTTCTGGCATCTGCTCGGCAACTGCCTGCTGCTCTGGTGGACGGGCGCGATCGTCGAGCGTGAGCACGGCGTGCGCGCCTACCTCGGCGTGATGGCGGCCGGCACCCTCGCCGGCGCGGCCGCCTGGTGGCTCACCGGCCTCGGCGGCGGCGGAGGATCCATCCTGGTCGGCGCCTCGGCCGCCGTGCACGCGGTCGCGCTCGTCGCGCTGCTCGATCGGCTCGAAGACCGCATGACGGTGCTGCTCTTCTTCTTCCTGCCGGTGAACATGAAGGTCCGCTGGGTCGTTGTCCTGACCGCCGCGTTCGCCGTCGCGGGCTTCGCGTTCTCCGAACTCCCGGGACGGCATGACTGGCAGGCCTGGCGCGCCGCCTGGACCTCGAGCGTCGCCCACTCGGCCCACCTGGGGGGGTTGCTGGTGGGATGGTTCGCCTGGCGCCGGCTGGCCCAGACGGAAAAGCCCTTCGGCGGCGCTCAGCATGAGATGACGTCCTCCCGCTCCGCCTACTCGGAAAACCCTGAATTCGCCCATGCGGGCGAGGAAGAGGCCGCCCCGGCGGGGCTCAGCCGCGCCCAGGCCAGGGCCGAACTGGACGTCCTCCTCGACAAGATCTCCGCCCGGGGATTCGGCTCGCTCACTCCCGGCGAGAAACGCAGACTTGAAGAACTCAGCGCAAGGCTGCGCTGAACCCCACTCCCATGCGCCCCATCCTGACGCTGCTCCTTGCCGTCGCCCTGTGCACGGCGGCCGAACCGCCGGCCTTCACGACCACCGAGTCGGTCCAGAAGGAGACGCGCGCCACCGCCCTCCTGCTCGAACGTCTGCACATCAACCGCCGGCCGATGTCGGCGGTCAACATGCGCGAGGTGCTGCTTTCCTACTGCGAGAACCTCGACCGGATGAAGATGTACTTCACGCAGGCCGAGGTGGACGAGTTCGTCGAGCGCTACGCCAAGTCCCTCGACCTCTACCTCGAACGCGGCAACCTCACCCCCGCCTTCGAGATCTACGCGGCCTTCAGCCGCAAGGTGGAGGAGCGCTCCAAGCTGGTGAAGGAGGCCCTGGACCGGCCCTTCGACCTTTCCCGCGAAGGGACCTTCCCCGCCGACCGGCGCAAGAGCGGCTGGCCCAAGACGGACCAGGAGGCCGACGACCTCTGGTCGCGGCGGCTCCAGTTCGACCTGCTCGGCGAGGTGCTGGGCGACGACAAGGACAAGGCGAAGGACGCCAAGGCGCCCAAGGCGGAGGCCACGCCCGCCAAGCTCGCCGAATCGGTCGAACGTCTCCGCAAGCGCTACGAGAAGGTCCACTCCTACCTGCGCATGGAGCAGCACGAGGTGCAGGAGGCCTTCCTCAACGCCTACACGCAGCAGTATGACCCGCACTCGACGTTCATGTCGGGGCAGTCGCTCGAGGAGTTCGAGATCGCCATGCGCAACTCGCTCTGCGGCATCGGCGCGACGCTCTCCGACGAGGAAGGCTACTGCGTCATCAAGGACATCCTGCCGGGCGGACCGCTCGACCAGTCGGGCAAGGCCAAGGCGGGCGACAAGATCATCGCGGTCGGCCAGGAGGACGGGCCGTTCGAGGACATCGTGGGCATGCGCCTCGACCGGGCCATCTCGCGCATCCGCGGCAAGCAGGGCACGACGGTCCGCATCACGCTCGACAAGGCGGCGGGCGGACGCGAGACGGTCTCGCTCAAGCGCGACCAGATCAAGCTGGTGGGGCAGCTGGCCTCGGCGAAGTTCTTCGAGATGCCCCACGGCGACGGCTTCGTGAAGGTCGGCGTGGTCGACCTGCCCTCCTTCTACGGCAAGAACGCCGACGGCACGGGCTCGAGCCCCACCGCGGACGTGGAGGAGCTGATCCTCAAGCTCAAGAAGATGGGGATGCAGGCCTTCATCATGGACCTCCGGCGCAACGGCGGCGGCCTCCTGACGGAGGCGGTCGACCTCTCCGGACTTTTCATCCCCAAGGGCTCGGTGCTCCAGGTGCGCGACAGCCGTGACCAACAGGAGGACTACCGCGATGAGAACGAGAAGGTCGCCTGGGACGGGCCGCTGGTGGTCCTCACCTCCAAGCGCTCGGCCTCGGCCTCGGAGATCTTCGCGGGCGCGATGCGCGACCACCGCCGCGGGGTCGTGGTCGGCGACCAGACGACCCACGGCAAGGGCTCGGTCCAGAACATCATCGAGCTGAGCCGGTTCGACCGGAAGCTGAAGTCGGCCGTCAAGGTGACGATCCAGAAGTGGTACGCGCCCAGCGGCTCCTCGATCCAGCTCAAGGGCGTGCCGGCCGACATCGTGGTGCCCTCGGTCTGGTCGGTGATTCCCAACGCCGAATCGGACCTCGACCGCCCGCTGCCCTGGGACTCGGTCAAGCCGTCGCTGACGGAGCCCGACCAAGGCCCCTGGCTCAAGGCCAAGGTGTCCGACGAGCTCATCGCGGACCTTTCCGCCGCGAGCGAACGGCGCCGCGCCGAACTCCCTGAGTTCCTCACGCAGGGACGGCTCATCGAATGGACGCGCAGCCGGCAGGAACGCAAGGAACTGCCGATCTCGCTCCAGGCGCGCCAACGGGAGAAGGAGGATGACGCCGCCTTCCGCGAGCAGGTGCGCAAGGAGCTCGCCGCCTACGCCGCGGCCAAGCCGGTCAAGACGCTGGAAGTGAAGGTCGATGCGGCCGTGGAGCAGGAAAAGAAGGAGGCGGCCGCCGGCGGCGGCAAGGCCCGCAAGTCCGCCCGCGTCCGCGAACCCCTCGGCGAAGACGAGGACTGGCCCGACTACGACGTGCAGCTGAACGAGGCGCTCCGCATCGCGGCCGACTGGACGTCGCGTCTGGGAGGGCCCGCCGTGGCCGCCGCCCAGCGCGCCAAGAAGGCTCCGGCCGAGGCCAAGTGATCCGGGGTTAGGCTTGGCGTAGGGCGGCGCGGTCGCACAGTCCGCGGCATGGACATCCCTGCTCCGGTCCTGGCCCTGGTCGGCTGCGCCGCCGTCGCGCTGATCCTCGCCGTCATGCGCCGCCGCCGGCCCGGCAACCACCTTTCCGTCACCCAGCGGCTCCTGGACGGCAGCGAGACGCGTCTGCACACGCTGACGAACGCACGGGGGATGTCGGTGTCGGTGAGCTCCTACGGCGCCACGCTCACCTCGGTGCGGGTGCCGGACATCAGCGGCGAGATCGGCGAGGTGACGCTCGGGCTGGAGACGGCGGAAGAGCTCCGCCGGCACCGCGCGTTCCTCGGCAGCACGGTCGGACGCTACGCCAACCGGCTCGCGGGCGGACGGCTGACCGTCGACGGCCGGATCCACGAGGTCGACCGGAACGACGGCCCCAACCATCTGCACGGGGGAGCGCACGGGCTCGACGCCAAGGTCTGGACCTCCTCCGCCGGACGGACCGAGGAGGCGGGCGAAGTCACCCTGCGGGTGACGAGTCCGGCGGGCGAAGGCGGCTATCCGGGCGAGCTCAGGGTCACGGTCACCTATTCGCTCAGCGACCGACGCAATGAGCTGACGATCCGCTTCGAGGCCGAGTGCGACGCGCCCACGGCCTGCAATCTCACGAACCACGCGTTCTTCAACCTCTCCGGCCGGGGCGCGATCACGGACCACCGCCTGCGCATCGCGGCCGAACGTTTCATACCGGTGGACGCGAACCTCATCGCCACGGGGGAGCTCGCCCCGGTCGAAGGCACGCCCTTCGACTTCCGCAACGAGACGGCCATCGGCGCGCGCATCACCGACCCCCACCCGCAGCTGCGGCTCGGCCGCGGCTACGACCATTGCTACGTGCTCGGCGGAGCGGGCACGATGCGGGTGGCGGCCGAAGCACGGGATCCGTCCTCGGGCCGCACGCTGCAGCTCCTCACCGACGCGCCGGGCGTGCAGCTCTACACGGGCAACTTCCTCGACGGCTCAGTGCGCGGCCGCTGGGCGACGCCCTACGGCTTCCGGCAGGGATTCTGCCTCGAGCCCGGCCTCTTCCCGGACTCGCCCAACCGGCCGGAATTCCACCGCCTGGGTTTCCCGACCGGCATCCTGCGTCCGGGAGAGAAGTATGCGCAGACGATGGTCCTTCGGTTCGGAGTGATCCACGCGGACGCCTGAAGGCCGGAATCAGTCCGAAGACGACTCCTTGTCGCGCCAGAGGCTTCGCGTGGCCCTCAGGGTGAGGCCGGCGGCGACGACGGCCACGCCGCCGAAGGTCAGGGCGGCCTGACGGTTGACATGCCCGGGCTCGCCCACGGCGTAAAGGAAGTGACCGAGCGCGAAGAGCGCGGCCCAGATCGAGACGGTGCCCATGATCCAGCCCAGAAGAGCCATGCCCGCGGAGCTGCCGGAAGATTCCTCCGGAATGCCGGCCGCGTCCCGCACCGCCTTCCAGCCGGGACCGGCGGGGCGCACCTTGCGGCAGAAATCGGCGAGGGTGGCAAGGTCGGTGCGGGGACCGATGAAGGCGACGATGACCCAGGACACGGTGGTGATGCCGACCTGGATGAGGGTCGTCTTGGCGAAGCCGATGTCGGGCAGCAGGAGCGGGACGGCCACGGAGGTCACCAGCGACATGACCATCGCGACGATCTCGCATCGGGCGGAGACGCGCCACCAATACCAGCGCGCGACGTAGATGAGGCCGGTGCCGGCGCCGATGGAGAGGAGGACCTGGAAAGCCTGCTGCGCGGACGACATCGTGAGGCTGAGCAGGGCGGCGACCAGGTAAAGGAGGACGGTCGAGACGCGGCCGGCGTTCACGTAATGGGACTCGGCGGCGTCCTTGACGAGGAAGCGGCGGTAGAAGTCATGCACGAGGTAGGAGGAGCCCCAGTTGAGGTGCGTGAGGATGGTGGAGGAGTTCGCCGCGATGAGGCCGCCGACCATCAGGCCGATGAAGCCGACGGGCATGAACTTGAGCATCGCCGGGAAGGCGGAGTCGTGGCCGATGAGCGCGGGGTCGGCGCCCGGGAAGGCCGCCTGGATCGAGGCCAGGTCGGGATACACGATGATGGAGCACAGCGCGGTCACGATCCAGGGCCAGGGGCGCATGACGTAATGCGCGACGTTGAAGAAGAGGGTGCCGCCGAGGGAGTCCTTCTCGGACTTCGAGGCCAGCATGCGCTGGGCGATGTAGGAGCCGCCGCCGGGTTCGGCGCCGGGATACCAGTTCGCCCACCAGCTCACCGCCATGGGCAGGATGAAGATCATCAGGGCCAGCTCCTCGAAGGCGAAGTTGGGCAGCATCTCCAGGACGCGCTGCCCGCTGCCGTCGTAGGTCGACATCGTGGGCACCCCCGACGCGCCGGTGACGACCTGCTTGTCCCACAGGGCCCCGTAGAGGGCCTTGAGGCCGGCGGTGACGGAGGCGTCCCCGGCGAGGCGGCGGCCGACTTCCACGAGCGAGAACCAGGCGGCGGCGAAGACGGCCGTCATCTTGATGAAGAACTGCACCATGTCGATGACCAGCACGCCCCAGAGTCCGGAATGCGCAGCGAACACGACGTTGAGCACGCCGCAGATGACGATGGTCTGCCAGGCGGGGAGACCGAAGAGGATGTTGGCGATCTTGCAGGCGGCCAAGGTCACCATGCCCATGATGAAGCAGTTGAAGAAGAGGCCGAGGTAGACGGCGCGGAAGCCGCGGACAAGGGAGGCCTCGCGGCCGGAATAGCGGAGCTCGTAGAACTCGAGGTCGGTCATGACGCCGGAGCGGCGCCAGAGACGGGCGAAGAAGAACACGGTGGCGAGTCCGGTCAGGGCCTGCGACCACCACTGCCAGTTGCCCGCGACGCCGAACTTGCGCACCTGCTCGGTCACCCAGTTCGGAGTGTCGGACGAGAAGGTAGTCGCCACCATCGAGAGCCCGGCCAGCCACCACGGCACGGACCTCCCGGAGGCGAAGAACTCGGAGGTGCTCTCACCGGAACGACGGGCGAAGAAGAGCGCGGGGACGAAGCAGATCAGGATCGACGCGGCGACGATGATCCAGTCGAGGGTTTGCAGCTGCATGGCGGGGTGCGACTTTTCTCCCGCAAGTCGGCCGGGGTGGCAACCGAGTTCCCCGGGCTATTTGAGCAGATGGGAGCATTAGGGCCGCGCCCCGTCCCCTGCCCGTCCGCCAAGCTTACTTGGCGGCGGGAATTTCGTTCAGGGTGTACCAGGCCTCGGGATGCCAAAGGGCTTCGCCCGTCTTGGACTTCACGTCGGCGACGATGTGATGGACGTGCCCGCGGACGAGGCCGTCGACGACGAGACGCACTTTGAGTCCGTCCGCGGAAACGGAGGCCGACTTCACGACGGGCTCGGACTGGTCCACCTCCGGGCTGCCATAGCTGGACTGGTAGATGTAGGTGAAGGCGTCCAGGGAGTAGCTGGCGACGTCAGCCGCCTCGGCCGCGTCAACGGGATGGGTGAACTCGATCTCAAAGCCGTCGGACTTGGCGGCGATGGCGCGCATCTCGAAGGGCGTCTTCCCCTTGAAGCGGACACGCTCGAAGGTGAAGGGCTTCGATCCGCGCGAGCCCCAGCCGCGGTTGGTGCCGCCGACGAAGAGCGTGCCGTCCTCCTGGTCCATGCGCACGGGCACGAGTCCGGCCTCGAAGCCGCCGAGGAAGTGGAACACGGCCCCCTGGTAGAGCCCGTTGACCCTCTCCAGCGCGACGCGCTGCACCTGCGAAGCGGTCTGCTCACCGACGAGCATCTGCCCCTGCCAGGGTCCGAACTTGCCCCGGGCCATGTCGCAGGCGACGCCCGAGGGCGAGTTGCCGACCTTGCCGTGCGGCAGGAAGGCCGCGGGCGGCACGAAGGTCGGATCCTTCAGACGTTCCGTGAGGATGCGCGAGCCGCTCTGGAGCTCGGGCGGAGCGGGGAAATCGGCGAGGGCGTGGGATTTGTTGCCCGTCGGGTTGCCCTGGAAGGAGCCGGGGCGGAGCCACTTGAGCGACGAGGAGCCGTTCCAGACGCCCTGGTTGTCGGTGTAGAAGAAGTCGCCTTCGGCGTTGGCGCCGATGCCGCCGGGCGAGCGGATGCCGGAGGCGGTGGGGATGAACTTCCCGTCCGGCGTGATGCGGGCGCACCAGCCGCGCCAGGGGGCGTGCGCATGGAACGAGCCGGTGAGGCAGAAGACCGCCCAGACGTTGCCGTCCTTGTCAGGATCGGAACCGAAGGCGTATTCATGGTAGTCGCCGCTGACGCCCCACTTGGAGCAGATCGTCTCGAAGCGGTCGGCCCGCCCGTCACCGTCACGGTCGGTCAGGCGGGTGAACTCCGGACGCTGCATGGCGAACAGCGAGCCGTCCTTCCAATACATCCCGAGCGGCTCATGCAGGTTGGAGGCGTACTTGGTCCACTTCACCTTGGAGAGGTCGGCGTCATAGGCGCCCTCGACGACCCAGACGTCGCCGCGGCGCGTGCCGATGGCCACTTTCTTGCCGGGCAGGAGGGCGATGGAACCGACTTCGCAGACCTCGCCGGCCGGAGTCGGGATCTCGACGCGCTCATAGAATTCCTGCTGCCTCGCCTCGGCGGCCTTCACGGCCTCAGCGGGGACGAGCTTGCCCTTCTTGGGCGCCTTGGCGGGCGCGGCGCAAAGGCCGGCTGCGAAGGCCAGGAGGGCGATGACGGATGCGTGCTTCATGTGAGTGGACGGCTCAGTTCGGGTTCGTTCAGCGGAAGGAGTAGCCGATGGCGGCGGACTCCCCGGGCCGAAGGGTGACGGTGACGAGCTTCTCCCCCGGCGCGGCGCGCAGGGGCGCTCCGGAGACCGACTTGAGGCGGAGGCCGCCGGACAGCTCGACGGCGCCGTCGGCGGGCCCGGTGAACGCGACGTCGCGGGAGAGCACGATGGTGACGGGCCTGTCGCCTTCGGACTTCAGAGTGCGCGTGAGCGAGGGCTTGCCGTCGGCCTGACCGGGCAGCCAGGCGTCGGAAATCGCGACTCCATCCCCGGCGGCACGGAAGGTCGGATTGCCCGCAGCATCAAGGTCATAGCCCTTGAACTCCGCGGCGACCTTGGCGGCGGTGAAGACCCAATCGTTGCCCTGCTTTTCGCGGACGAAGCGCTGGACCGAGCCGGCGCCGCCCTCGAGCAGCACTCCCTGGGCGTCGGCGGAGAGCTTCACGACCGACGTGCCGGCGGGCGGCTCGGAGCCCGCTCCGCGGTCGGTCCAATGATGGCCGCCGTCCATGAACTTGCCCGACCAGATCAGCTCGGCGGCCAGGGTGTCGGCGCTGTAGGCGATGTTGAGTCCGTTGGGGAAGCCGAAGCCCAGGCCGCGCGGAGAGACGCCGGAGATGAAGTTGCGGTAGATGGCGGCGACGCCGTCCTTGGCCTCGATGGGAATGGAGACGCGGGGCTTGGGGGCGTTGGACTTGGTCTTGGAGAGCCACTGGATCTCCTTGTCCTTCGGCCCCTTGTAGCCGAGCACGACGACCTCATGGCCGGCGAACTCGACGAATTCCACGCGGACGGGGGTCAGTCCTTTCTTGAGGATGACGGGCACTTCCTTGCGTCGGCCGCCGACGGGACCGATGCCCTTGACCTCCGCGACCTTCTCGCCGCCGACGTAGAGCGCGCCGAAGTCGTCGCAGTCGAAGATGAAGTTGTATTTGCCGTCCTGCTTGGCCTCGAACTGCGCGGTCCAGACCATCGCGAAGGCGTCCTTCTGCCCCGACTGCGCCGGATCGATCACGCCGTCATTGAAGTCCTCCATCAGCGCGGGCTTGAGCGCGGAGAAATCGGGCAGGGTCTTCCACTCGCCCTTGTACATCGTGCCGACGAGGTTCTTGAGGGCGGTCCTGGCCGGCGGGAAGGGATGGTCCTTGAGGAGTTCGGCCGCGGTCCAGGGGGTCGTGCGCTTGGCGGTCTGAGCGCGCACGGCGGCGACCTGGGCGGGGGTCACGGCGCCGGCGCCGGCGGCGAACTTGTCCCGGACGTAGGTGAGCGCCGCGGCGATCTTCTCGTCGCTGAGCACCGCGCCCTGCGGAGGCATGTCGATGTTGTAGGCCTTGCCGGCCACTTCGACCGGGCCGGTCATGCCGTTGAGGACGATCTTGATGGAGCGCTCGGCCGGACCCTTCGGCCATTCGCTGCCGACGAGCGGAGGCAGGCCGTTGAGGCCCTTGCCGTCCGGACCGTGGCAGGCCACGCACAGCGTGTTGTAGACCTGGGCGCCGTCTTCGGCGGCGGTGAGTAACGCGGCGGAGGCCAGCAGCGCGAGGAGCGACGAGGGACGCATGAGGGGGTCCGACGAATCAAGCACCCTCGGCCGCGATGGGCAAGCGATACCAAGGTCGCGCCCCTGAGACTTCCGTCCGCCCCGCCCTTTTCAGCGGACCCGATACAGGCCCTGGGGGTCGTAGATCCACCAGGCGTCAAAGGGATTGGAGAGCGGGGGCAGCTCGTAGTAGGGGCGGCCCTTGTCATCGACCTTGGCGGCCACTCCGCTGATCTCGGTCTGGGGCGGACGGATGACGGGGACGACGCCCGGAGGGGCGGTCGGCACGGGGATGATGTCGAGGACGGCGGTCTCCTCGATGCGCTCGACGGTGACGTCGACCCACTTCAGCTCCTTGGCCTTCTCGCCGAAGGCCTGCCAGTCGCCGGTGGAGTCGTTGGCGTACATCTGCTTCACGAACTCCTCAAGGCTGATGCCCATCTTCTTCGCGACCGGCGTGCCGAGACGGTCGAACCATTCGGTGGTGAAACGGATCTGCTCCTTCAGCACGGTCATGTTGCCGCGCAGGTTGTTGGAGACCTGGTGGTGCAGGATGATGCTGTTGGGGTAGCAGAAGGAACGCTCGGCGAGCGTGGCGATGACGGCCGTCATCGAGGCGGCGAAGCCCTTGACGACGACGTACACCGGGGCCTTGGAGGCGGCCATGGCCTTCTGGATCTGGTAGCCGGCCGACACGGAACCGCCGGGGCTGCTGTCGACCACGATGAAGATCGGGAATTCGGGCGACTGGTCGTTGTAGAAGTTGATGCGCTGGATGACGTAGTCGGCCAGCTGGTCGGTCACGGCCCCGTTGAAGGGGATGCGGCGGTCACTGATGTAAAGCACGCCGTCCACGAGGGGGTCCTTGAGGTAGCGGGGCTTGGCGCGGGTGGCCACCTTGCGGGCCTCCTCCTCCTTCTGGAAGCGGCTCAGCTCGTTGGTCAGGCGGGCCACGGTGTTGCCGGCCTCGAGCTGGAGCTGCTTGGCCTCGGCCTCGAGCTCACGGATGCGGTTCATGCGCTCGGCGAGCCGGGCGGAGGAGCGCGCGGCCTCGAGCGAGGTCTGGCGCTCCAGGCGCGCCTTCTCGTCCTCGAGCGCGGCGGCTTCGGCCGCGGCCTTGGCGAGGCGCAGGGCGCGCTCGGCGGTCAGCTTGGCGGTCTCGGCGGTGAGGGGCGCGAGCTCCTCGGCGCGACGGGCTTCGGCGAGCGCGACCTGCGCGTCGATGCGGGCCTTCTCGCCCCGCATGCGTTCGACCTCCTTCAGGAGCTCCTTCTGCTCGGGACTGAGCTCGGGAGAGGTGCGCGGCGCGGTCGGGGCGGGAGTCGGCGCCGGAGCCGCGGCGGGCGCGGCGGACTGCTGCGCGAGGAGCGGAGCGGCGAGCGCGAGGAGCGCGGGGAGGATGCGGGTGAGGTTCATGGAATGGTCGGGTGAAGGGTCAGCGGAGGACGAATTCGACGGAAGGGTCGTGGATCCACCAGGCGTCGCCGGCCTCGGCCGGCGGCAGGAACTCACGGACGCGCCCGTCAGCGGACGGGCGGGCGTTGCCGAAGACCTCGGGGTCGAGGGGCGCAGGCGCGGGCGTCGTGCCGGCGGCGTAGAACGACTCCTCCTTGATCTGCTGCACGACGTCGGTGGCCCAGCGGCGGCGCACGGCCTCCTCGCCGAGGACCTTCCAGTCGCCGGTGGAGGCGTTGGCGTACATCTGCTTCACGAAGTCGTCGAGCGGCACGCCGACGCGGTCGGCGACCTTGATGAAGATGCGCTCGACCCAGAGCTTGGTCCACTTGAGCTGCTCGTTGAGCTGGGTGAGGTTGCCGCCGAGACCGGAGGAGGCCTGGTGATGCAGGACGATGGTCTGGGGGTAGACGAAGGAGCGCTTGGCCAGGGTGGTGATGATGGCGGCCATCGACGCGGCGTAGCCCTTGACGACCACGTACACGGGCGCCTTGGAGGCCTCCATGGCCTGGAGGATCTGATAGCCGGCCATGACGGAGCCTCCGGGGTTGCGGTCGATGACGAGGAAGATCGGCGCCTCGGGGTCGACCGCGTTGTAGAAGGCGATGCGGGCGCAGACGAAGTCGGCCAGCTGGGTCGTCACGCGTCCGTTGAAGGGGATGCGGCGGTCGCTGACGCGCAGGACGCCGTCCGCGAAGGGATCCTTGGGATACTCCATGCGCGCGCCGGCGGCGACCTCGGCGACCTTCTTCTCCAGCATGACGATCTGCGCGGCGGACGAGACCTTGGCCAGTTCGACGGAGGCCTGCGCGGCGGCGAGGCGGGCCTCGACCTCGAGTTCCGCCCGGGCGCGGTCCTTGCCGACGGACGCGGAGGCGGCGCGCGCGGAGGCGGCCTCGAGCTCCAGCTTGATGCGCTCCTTCTCGGCGTCGTCTCCGGCGGCGGCGGCGTCGGCCCGCGCCTTGCGGAGCATGGCTTCGGCCTCGAGCCGGCGCATCTCCAGCGAGCCGGGAAGGGCCTCGAGGCGACGCTTGGCGGTGGCGAGCTCAAGCCGGGCGCGGATGGCCTCGGTCTCGATCTCGGCCTTCACGACCTCGGGCGGGCGGGGCGCCTGCTGCGCGCCCAGTCCGGCGGCGATGAAAAGGAGGACGGATAGTACCGGGCGGCGCATCGGGGTCTCTTGGTTCTGTCAGATTAAAGGTTCGAATGAAGTCCAATTTTGGCAAATCTGCCCGCATGGACGTCGACGCCCCCATCACCCTGCGCAACCGCCACACCGGCGGGACCGAGGTCGAACGGGTCTACGGCGAGGCCTGGCTGCGACGCATCTACGGCAACCCCCTGGGCAAGGCGGCCCTCCACCTGCTGGTGAAACGCGCCCTGTTCTCGCGTCTCTACGGCCGCGCGATGGACCGACCTTCCAGCGCGGCCCGCGTGGTCCCGTTCGTGAAGGAATACGGGCTTAACGTCGCGGAGTTCGCCGAAGAGGACCTGTCGGCCTATCGGACTTTCAACGAGTTCTTCTACCGCCGACTCAAGCCCTCGGCCCGGCCGACGGACCCTCGTCCCGACATGGCCGTGCTGCCGGCGGACGGCAGGCACCTCGGCTTCCAGGACGCGGGCGCGGTGAAGGGAGTCTTCGCCAAAGGACAGACCTTCGACATTCCGGCCCTGGTGGCAGACCGGGCGCTCGGCGAAAGATATGCGCGCGGCACGGTCGTGTGCTCGCGCCTCTGCCCCGTGGACTACCACCGCTTCCACTTTCCCGTCGGCGGCACGCCCGGCGCGCCGGTGATGACGGACGGCCCGCTGTTCTCCGTCAACCCGATCGCCCTGCGTCGCCGCGTCGCCTATCTCTGGGAGAACCGCCGGCGGCGCGTGAGCGTGGACGCCGGCCCCTTCGGACTCGTCACCATCGTCGCCGTCGGCGCCACCAACGTCGGCTCCATCGTCGACACCTACGAGCCCGGTCGCGCCGTCGCCAAAGGCGAGGAGAACGGGTATTTCAGGTTCGGCGGATCCTTCCTCGCGACCCTGTTCGAACCCGGACGCATCCGTCTCGAGCCTGACCTCATCGAGGCCGGCGAGACCGCCGTCGAGCTCTACGCCAAAGTCGGCTCGCCCCTCGGCCGGCTCGTCTAATCACTTGCCAGCCCGTCCGCGTTCGGCGACCCTGTCACCTCGCCGCGGCTCGGGTGGTGGAATGGCAGACACACCAGATTTAGGTTCTGGCGCCGCAAGGTGTGCGGGTTCGAGTCCCGCCCCGAGCACCCGGCGACCTTAGCCGCTTGTCACGGGCGAGGGGCGCCGACAAGAATGCGACGTGCTCTCCTGGCTTCGCAGGCTGTTCGCGACCGGCGCCCCTGACCTCTCCCGGGCGCCGGATGAACCCGTGCCCACGGAACGGCAGTCGGACACGCGGCCGCCGGACTCGCAGCCCTGGATCGGAGTCGACCTGGACGGCACGCTCGCCGAAGCCACGCCCTGGAAGGGGATGTCACACATCGGGCCGCCGGTCCCGCTGATGCTGCGCCGGGTGCGGCTCTGGCTGGAGAAGGGCGCGCGGGTGAAGATCGTGACGGCCCGCGCGGGCGACCCGGAAGGGCTCAAGGCCACGCAGGCCTGGCTCAAGGCCAACGGCCTGCCGGACCTGGAAGTGACGGACCGGAAGGACTTCGGCATGATCGAGCTCTGGGACGACCGCGCCATCCAAGTGGTGCAGAACACGGGCATGTGCTTCCTGGGCACCTCGGTCTTTGCCCGCCCCAAGGCCCCCATCCTGCCCGAGGAAGCCGCCAATCGCACGTTCATCCATGTCGACGGCGGACCCAAGTCCCCCTGATATCGAAACCGACCCTCTTCCGATGAAAGCCTCGCTGAAACTCGAATACTCCCTGCGCGTGCTCGCCCAGCTGGCCCGCCGCAACAAGGGCGGCGCGGTCACGCGCATCGAGGAGCTCGCCAAGGCGGAATCCATCCCCTCCAACTACCTCGTGCAGCTCCTCAACGAACTGCGGGAGGGCGGGCTGGTCGACTCCAAGCGCGGCAAGACGGGCGGCTACCGGCTGGCCCGGCCGGCCGACGAGATCACGCTCCGCCAGGTGCTGACGGTGGTGGAGCCCGACCTGGTCCAGACCAAGATCACGCTGAAGGGCGACTCGGGGCCGGCGGTCGCCGCGCTCTGGCGCGAGGTCTCGAAACGGTTCGAGAAGTCGCTCTCGGGCTTCACGGTCGCGCAGCTGGCCGCGGACGGCGAGGGGTCGGACTGGGAGATCTGACCGGGGCGGCAACTTTGCGGGTGCCACGGGGTTGCCCCTGTGCTTCCCTGTCCCCATGCGACTCCTGCTCCTGCTGCTGGCCGCCCTGCCCCTCTGCGCCCGCCAGCCCAACATCGTGCTCATCATGGCCGACGACCTCGGCTGGACGGACCTCGGCTGCTTCGGTTCGAAATATTACGAGACGCCCGCCCTCGACCGCCTCGCCGCCGAGGGGATGCGGCTCACGAACCACCACCACTGCCAGAACTGCACCCCGACCCGCGCGGCGCTGCTGAGCGGCCAATACGGCGCCCGCACGGGCGTCTACACGGTGGGCGGCATCGGACGCTTCGACTGGTCGAAGCGTCCGCTGCGCCCGGTCGACAACGTCACGGCCCTGCCCCTCGACCGCGACACGTTCGCGGACCAGCTGAAGAAGGCCGGCTACGCGACGGGGATGTTCGGCAAATGGCACATCGGCGAGGGCGGCGACCATCACCCGTCCAAGCGCGGATTCGACGAGGCGCTGGTCTCGATGGGCGAGCACTTCGACTTCAAGGTCAACCCGCGCACGGAATACCCGAAGGGCGCCTACCTGGCGGACTGGCTGACGGACCGGGCGGTGGACTTCATCGGCCGTCACAAGGACCGCCCGTTCCTGCTCTACCTGCCGCACTTCGGCGTGCACGCGCCGTTCCACGCCAAGAAGGAGCTGGTCGCGCGCTTCAAGGACAAGCCCGGCGTGGGCGGGCACGACGACCCGACCTACGCGGCGATGATCGCCAGCGTGGACGAGAGCGTGGGCCGCATCCTGGCCAAGCTGAAGGAGGTCGGCGTCGACGGGGACACCGTGGTGGTCTTCGTGAGCGACAACGGCGGCGTGGGCGGTTACGGCCGGCCCGACGGGCTCATCCGGGAGCCCGGACGCGCCGCGAAGGCCACGACCAAGGGCGATGCGCCCGGCGAGGACGGCAAGGGCGTCACCGACAACGCGCCGCTGCGCAGCGGCAAGGGATCGCTCTACGAAGGCGGCACGCGCGTACCGTTCATCGTCAGCTGGCCGGGCCGCACCAAGGCGGGCTCCTCGGCCGACGTGCCGACGGCGCACGTGGACATCTTCCCGACGCTGCTCGAACTCGCCGGCGCGCCCAAGCCCCGCCAGCCGCTCGACGGCGCCAGCCTGGCCGGGCTGTTCAAGGACCCTGCCGCCGGACTCGGCCGCGAGGCGATCTTCCAGCACTTCCCGGGCTACCTCGGCGCGGGCGCCGGACTGTGGCGCACGACCCCGGTCAGCCTGATCCACGCCGGCGACTGGAAGCTGATGGAATACCTCGAGGACGGGAAGCTGGAGCTCTACAATCTGAAGGACGACCTCGGTGAGACGAAGAACCTCGCCGGAACGATGCCCGACAAGGCCAAGGAGCTGCACGCCAAGCTGATCGCCTGGCGCAAGGAGGTGAACGCCCCGATGCCCGCGCGCAACGACCAGGCCGGCGAAGGGGGCTCCGCCAAGAAGGGCAAAGGCAAGAAGAAGCAGGGCGGCTGATCCGGACGATTTAAGGCTTCGGACGGAGGGAGTCCTGCCGCATCATGATCCCCTCCCCATGCGACGCGTCCTGCTCATCGCCGCCCTGCTCTTCGCCGTCACGGCTCCGGGAGCGGACAAGCGCGTCAACGTGCTCCTCATCATGGCCGACGACCTGCGGCTCGAGCCCGGGCTTCTGGGGATACGGACCCTGACGCCCAACCTCACGCGGCTGTCCTGGCGGGCCACGAGCTTCTCCGCGGCCCACTGCCAGCAGGCGGTCTGCAATCCCTCCCGGTCCTCGCTGCTGACGGGCCTGAGGCCTGACTCGCTCGGGCTGTGGAACAACTCGGTCCACTTCCGGCAGCTCAAGCCCGACGCGGTCACGCTGCCGCATCGCTTCAGGCTCGCGGGCTACGAGACGCGCTGCACGGGCAAGATCTTCCACAACTGGCATACGGCCGAGAAGGGCGACGCGCGCGCCTGGAGCGCGCCGGAATTCCTGCACTACGCCAACCACGGGGACGACGCGCCCATGGTCAAGGGCGAGCTGCCTCCGAACCTCGTCACGGGGGTGCCGGGCCTGAGGAAATACGGACAGGTGCCGATGACGGAATGCCGCGACGTGCCGGACGAGGCCTATTACGACGGCCGGGTGGCCGCCGAGGCGGTGCGCACGCTCGAGGAGATCAAGGACCGTCCGTTCTTCCTCGCGGTCGGCTTCTGGAAGCCGCATGCGCCTTTCAACGCGCCCGCCAAATACTGGTCGCTCTACCGGCGGGAGCAGTTCATGGACTACGACGGCCGACGGCCGGTCGACGCGCCGGAACAGGCGTTCCACGAGAGCACGGAAATCCTCGGCAAGGGACGGGCTCCCACCGCGGAAGAGGCGGCCGAGATGCGCCACGGGTATTTCGCCAACATCTCGTATCTGGACGCGCAGGTGGGCAAGGTGCTCGACGCGCTCGACCGCTCGGGCGTGGCCGAACGCACGGCGGTGGTGTTCGTCTCCGACCACGGATACCACCTGGGCGAACGCTCGCTCTGGGGCAAGACCTCCAACTTCGAGTTCGACACGCGGGTCCCGCTGAAGATCTCGCTGCCGGGCCAGACCCGTGGCGCGGCGACCGGCTCGTTCGCCGAACTCATCGACCTCTACCCCACCCTGCTCGAAATCTGCGGCATCCCGCGGCCGGAGCGGCTGGACGGCACGAGCCTCGTGCCGCTGCTCCGGGACCCGGCGGCCACGGTCAAGCAGGCGGCCTTCACGCAGCATCCGCGGCCGGCCTATTACGACCGCAGCCCCGGCGGGAAGCCGACGACCATGGGCTACACGGTGCGCACGGACAAGGGGCGTTACACCGAATGGCGCGACTGGACCACGGGCAAGCCGGTCGCCCGTGAATTCTACGCCGCCACCTCGTCCGTCCTGAGCGACGAGACGGTCAACCGCGTCGACGATCCGGCCCACGCCGTCGCCGTGGCCGACGCCGAGCGGATGCTGCTCTCGGTCCATCCGCGCCGGGGCCGCTGACTTTTCCCACCCATGAAACGCACCCTGCTCATCGCCCTGCTCCTGCATCTCGCCGCGCCCACGCCGGCGGCCGAGGAGCCGACCTTCATGACGGTGCGAGGGAAGCTCGTGCACCGGGAGGACTTCTCGCAGCCTTTGCCGCGCCACGTCGGCAAGCCCAACGGCTACGCCAGCGGGTTCGAGGGCTGGCTCATCCACGGCACGGGACCCGAATCACGCGGCGGGCAGTGGAAGCAGCTCGAAGGGCGGCTCCACGGCTCCGAAAACCCGCAGGTGAAGCATCCGGCGACGGCCTCCTACGGCATCCGCTTCGACGCGCTGGTGCTGCAGTGCAGGCTGCGCATGGAGGACGTGCCGCTGGACAAGGATCCCGCCCATGGCCGCAAGAACCGCTACATCCAGCTGCGCTTCACGAATGAGAAGTCCTACCTCTGCACGGTCAGCCTGCACGCCGGAGGCTTCGGCATCTCCAAGGACGACAACGACCGCGACGGTCCGGACCAGCGCGTCCAGCTCGCCTCCCACAAGGCCTCGTTCGAGGTCGGCAAGTGGCACACGGTGGTGGTCGAACTGATGGGCGACGAGGTGACCGCGACGGTCGACGGGCACAGCGCCACCGGCCGCCACCCCGCGCTCGGCCAGGGCAAGCACAGCTTCATGGTCGTGACCGGACCGGAAGGATCCATCAGCGACCTGCGTCTCTGGGAGGCGAAGGAGAATCCCGAGTGGCCGATGAACCGGGCGGTCATCGCCTCGCAGGACCGCCCCATCGCGCCGGCCGCCCAGCCGGCGACCGACAAGAAGTGACCGCATGACCCCGGCCGAACTCAGGATCTCGGCGAAGACCGAGGCCGCCCCGCCGCCCAAGCTCACGGCCGCGGCCGAGGCCCTGTGGTGGATCGCGCGGGGCGACTGGGACCGCTCGCACGCCATCGCCCAGGACGACGAGACTCCGCACGGCTCCTGGGTGCACGCCCTGCTGCATCTCATCGAAGGCGACCTCTCCAACGCCCGCTACTGGTTCGCCGAAGCCGGCCGCAAGCCCGTCGGACCCGACAAGGTGGACGACCTCTGGGACGAGATCGCCGCCGAGGCGCTCAAGGGTAGGTAGCGCGCGTGTTGAACTTCTCCTCCCAGTCGTCCGCGGGCACGGGCTTCTGCAGATTGCGCTGCAAATCCATCTCCAGGCGACGGTCGTTGGGGTTGGGATTGTAGTAATACTGGAAGGTGAAGCCGCCGGGGCCGGCGAGCGGCTCGCCGTAAAGTTTGGCGTAGTTCGCCGAGACGATGTTGCCCGCCGCGTCCTTGACCGTCCGCACGCGCAGAAAGAAGCCCCGCTTGCGGTCCGCACTGGACTGACCGGTGAAAACCGACTTCCCCGCGTAGCCTGAGGCCGGGGCCGTCGAGGGCAGCCTCATCCAGGCGTACGGAGCGTAGGCATGCTCAAGAATGCCGTCTCCGTCGGCGGGAAAGGTCATCTCCATGGAGGTATCCCAGCGGCCGTGGGACAGCAGGAGGACCTTCCTTTCTTTCGGATCCTTTTCCTTGGCCAGCAGAGCCTGCACATCCGACGCGGACTTGCCCCCGGCCCACCCGACCGGCTTGGCGTCGATCCGCAGCAGCAAGTCGGGCGTCACGCCGCGATGTCCGGGCGCGACGAGGTCGCCCCGCTCCAGGTCATAGGCCACGACTCCGGAGAGGACGTGCCCTGGCAGCGACTCCTCGGCCCTCCGGCAATGCAGAGGCACGGCCTCGCCCTTGCGGGGGAGGATGACCTCGCGCGTCGGAGTCTGCGGCACGGCCAGCCCTTCCATGCGCGCGATGTGATGGCCGACCTTGTCGACATGCACGCGCGACACGTGCATGGCGCCCGGCTTGAAGTCCCAGCGGCCGCGCTCGTCGGTCACGCCGCTGACCAGCTCCGACCCGTCCGCAAAAGGGTGGTTGCGCCTGACCAGCAGGACGCGGACGGCCGCCTCCGGCACGGGCCTTCCTTCAAAATCGCGGACGACGATCTGATCGGCGCAGGCGGTGGCGCACAGAAGCGCGAGGAGGAGTCTCATTGTGCAAGCTGCTGGAAAAAGGGGTGCACGTAGGGCAGCGCGGCGTTGCGAAAATCGCTGTGAAGCCAGCGGCCGCGCTTCTTGTCGTCCTGGTGGCCGTCGCCCGGCCAGCCGGCTGACGCCTCCCGGCCCTGCGCCTCGAGGTTGAAATTCTTGATCAAAGGGAGCGCGAGCGCATGGCACCCGGCGGCGTAGCTCTGCGCCGGGACGCCGCGGGCGAGGACGTCCGTGAGCATGCCGAACTCCTGCATCGAGCCGGTCGGGCGCCTGAGCCGGGAGTCGTGCAGCCAGCCCCAGAGGAACCGTCCGAAGAACGGACGCGCCCGGAGCTGATCGTCGGTCAACAGCGCCGCTTCGTCCGGAGTCATGAGCATGTAATGGCCGCCGGGCTCCCGGGGGCCGTTCGGCACGTATCTCCCCCGCCACTCCCCGTTGAAGCTCCATCCGGCCTGGCTGCGGCGCATGAAGAGCGTCCCGAGGGAGCGGGTCATCGGCACGCCCTTGAGCAGCTCCTGCGTCTTCCAGACGCCGTAACTGTAGTCACGTCCGTTCAGCAGGGCCGAAAGAACGGAGGCGGAGTCGACGTCCTCCGGACAGTTGGTGACATCCTCGCCCTCGGAGTAGGCGTTGATCAAGGTGAGCTTGCCGGACAGACCTCCGAAGGCGCCGATCCAGCGGAATGAGCCCCGGTAATCGGTCTCAGGGTACAACCGGTGCCAGTTGGACGCGTGCAGACGCGGCACGTAGCCGCGCCAACGGACATCCGTCATGTGCAGGGCCTGCTCGGGCGACTGCAGCCCGTAGGCGTAGGCCTCCGCCGGCACGGCCGCGTTGACCATGTAATACCTTGAGGGCGTCAGGCCGCCGCGGGCGATCGCCTCGCCGGCGACGACGTTGCCCAGACTGTGCGCGATGACCACGACCTCCTGGCGCCCGACCAGCGGCGACGCGGCCATGCCGAGGGCTCGGCCGGCGAAGAAGGCCCGCTGCACGGCCGCGTGATAGTCGAGCCCGGTGGCGCCGTTCCAGTTCACCCCGACGAACTTCCGACGGCAGCCAACGGCATGAAGGCGCTTGAACATCTCCGCGTTCCAGCCGCGCGCGGCTTGGGTCGGCACATTGTAGCCATGGACGAAGACGGTCCAGCCGCGGACGACCTCGGCATCAGGCAGGCCGCGTGGCTCGCCGAGCCGCGACAGGCCGCCGCCCGCCATGATTTCGCGATACATTTCCTCGACGTGCGAAATGACGATGCGACGCCGGTCGAGATGGACCTCCCCGTGCTCGGTGGTCACCCTGAGCTCCAGTTCGAACGCGCCCGTCCTCCTCCCCTCGAGCAACAGGACCGCCGCACCGGTCACGCCTTCCACGGACAGGCGGTAAAGGAGCCCGATGGGCACGTGCACCCATCGGCCTTCGGCAAGCCCGAGGGGCTCGGCGGCCTCGAGCGGCGCGTCGAGCCAGTCGCCGTATATTTCCTGCTGCGGCTGACGATGGAGGAATCCGACGTCCTCCGGGGGCAGTCCGGCGGCGTAGGCCTCCAGCCCGCCGCCGACGCAGCGCACCTCGAACCTGGCGCCCACGTGGCCGTTGAGGCGGTAAAGCTCCCCGCAGTCGAGATACGCCGGAAAGAAGTCCACCAGGTCCCGGACGCCGTCGATGCGGGGCGTCGACCAATCGGGGGCGCCGACGCGCGGCGCGTCCCTGCCCGACTGCCATTCGCCTTCGTCGTCATCGTCATTGATCCACCAACGGAACGGCTCGTCCAGGCCCGTGCCCTCGTGCATCATGATGCGGCCGTCGCGGTCATGATCCAGACGGAGTCCGAACGTCGGCAGACGCTCGTAGGCCAGCAGGGCCGAGAAGCAGCAGGTCAGCAGGATGGTCGGGAACCGGAGCACGATGCGAGGCTCGGGCGGGTGAGACGTCATCCACAACCTCAATGCCCTGACGACTTTAAGGTGGGAGAATCCGCCCGGCCCGACCTGAGGCCGCCGCCCCCACGCTTGCGCTTGACCGGAGGCACGTCTGAATGACGGGCGATGGAGATCCTCTTCAGCGCCGTCGCGGCGGTCATGCTCTACCTGCACAGCCTGCGTGACTTCGCGCGGGAGGTGACGGACCTCGGGGGAGCACGGCTCCGCGGGCTGCTCCGGCGGCTGACGGACAACCGGTTCACGGGCGCGCTCACGGGCGCGGGATTCGCCGCGCTGGTGCAGTCGTCCTCGGTGGTCAACTTCGTGACGATGGGGCTGGCCGAACGCGGCGCGCTCCCGATGCGCCAGGCGTGGACGGTGATCATCGGCGCCAACATCGGCACGACGGCGACGGCCTGGCTCATCGCCTTCAAATTCACCGCGCTGGGCCCGGTCCTGATGACGGCCGGGGGCTTCTGGTCGCTGCTGGCGCCGAAGCACCTGCGGGCCTACGGCCGGCCGGTCTTCCACTTCGGACTCATCTTCCTGGCGCTCGAGCTGATCCGCTCGACGCTGCTGCCGTTCGCCCAGACGCCCGAAGTGCTCGCCTGGCGGGACAGTCTCTCGACGCCCGCGCTGGCCCTGGCGTTCGGCGCCGGCGTCACGATGCTGGTGCAGTCCTCCTCCGTGGTGGTGGGCATGACGGTGCTCGCGGTGGCGGGCGGACTGCTCGACCCGGCGCTCTCGATCTGGGTGGTGGTGGGCGCCAATCTCGGCACGGGCTGGGTCGCGCTGGCGACGGCCTGGTCGCTCGGACCTTTCGCGCGCCGGCTGGCGCTCTTCAACGTCGGCCTCGACCTCTGCGGCCTGGCGCTCTTCGCCGTCGCCCTGCAGCACGCGATCCGGCCGCTGCTCGCCACGATGGACGACCCTGGCATGCAGGTCGCGTTCGTGCATTCGGCCTTCAACGTCACGGCCTCGGGGCTGGCGCTCATGCTGCTGCCCTGGATCTGGGCGCGTCTGGAACGTTTCGTGCCGAAGTCCTGAACGGCCCCGCCGCCGCGCTCACTGCTTGCTGACGAGTTCGGGCGCGGTCCAGGCGTCGGAACGCCGGGCGTTGGCGAGGCGGACCTTGGCCACGAAATCAGGGGTGACGGGCGAGGCCTCGTGGTCCCACTCGCGACGGATGTAAGTGAGCACGCCGGCCACCTGCTCGTCGGTGAGGAATCCGGCCGCAGGCATGTCCAAGGAATACTGCACGCCCTTCACTTTGACGGGGCCGCGCAGTCCGTGGAGGACGATCTTGGTGACGGTCTCGGGGTCGCCGAGCACCCACTCCGACTCCGCCAGGGGCGGCGCAAGGCCTTCCTGCCCCTTGCCGGTGGGCTGATGGCACGCGGCGCAGAGGCCGGCATAGGTCTGCCTGCCGAGGTCGAAGAGACGGGCCTCCTCATTGCTCAGAGGCTTCGGGCCCGCGACGGCGCCGGGCTTGCCGGGCCAGGTGAGGATGGACTTCACGGCGTTGGCGGCCTTGAGGGTGGTGGCGTCCTTGCTGGCGAGGAACTTGAGCAGGGCCTTGGGCGCCTCGGGCAGTGCGACGGGGCGCTTGGCGGTGACGGTCGGATGAACGGCGAGGGAACCGAGGAGGGTCACCTGGGTGGAACGCAGAGGCTGGGCTCCGATGACGGCGAGCGCACGGGCGACCCGCTCCGGCTTGCGCTCGGCGAAGACGCAGCGGAGCAACGCGGCCGGCAAGGTCTTGGAATAGGAGGCGGCGTCCTTGAGCACGGCCTCCATGACTTCGAGCTCACGGCCGGCCAGTCCGCTGATGAAGGCGTCCTGGGCGGCCAGCAGTCCGGCGGCGCGCTGCGCGAGACGGGCCGCGGCGAGGTCGACGGGCAGGGCCCGGGCCTCGCCCATGCTGAGGATGAGCTGCAGCTGCACCTCGGGCACGGCCTCCACGGCGGCCATCTGGTTCCAGCGGGCGAGGACGTCGGCCCGACGCTCTCCGGAGACGAGCGGCTCGGAGACGCGCAAGGCGGCCGCACGCACGCGGGGGTCGGCGTCGGTCAGGCAGGCGTCGACGAGCGTCCAGTCGGCCGACTTGAGCCCGTGCTGAGCCCAGAGGGCGTGCACGCGGCCCATCGGCGAGGAGGCCTGGACGCCGAAGGCGGTGAGCGCCGGGACGAGGGACCGGTCGCCGGACTCGACGATGAGGCGCTGCGCGGTCTCCCGGCGCCACTCGTTGCCGCTGCCGAGCTCGGCGATCAGCTCACGGGGCGAAAGCGCGGACAGCTTGGCGAGGACGGCCGGAGCCCGGCCCTCGGGGACGACGCGCCAGATGCGGCCCATGCCGTGCGGGGCGATGAGTCCGCGCGACTCGCCCTGCTTGCGGAGATAGCTGGTCAGGGAGATGCGGTGCTGGATCACGCCGTGATGCATGTCCACGAGGTACAGCGCGCCCTCGGGCCCGGTGAGCGCGTTGACGGGACGGAAGCGCTCATCGGTGGACGCGAGGAACTCCTTCTGGTCGTAATAGGGCGTGCCCTTGACCAGTCCGGCCTCGTCAGGCTTCAGCACGAGGCGCTTCACGAGGTTGCCGGCGGGCTCGCAGATGAAGGCGTTGCCGTAGGCGTCGGCCGGGAAGAGGTCCGAGCGGTAGACCCAGGGGCCGCAGGCGGCGGTGCACTCCTTGAGGCGGAAGTCGCGCAGCATCTCCGGACGGTAGCCGCGGTTGATGCCCGGATTCACCCGCGCGGGCCAGACGGTCTGCTCCGCGGCCGCCTTGGTGTTGAGGCCGGTGGTGCGGCCGAGGTTCGGGTTGCGGAGGAGGTAGCCGGAGTTGACGACGTCGACGCGCAGGAAGTCGCTGTTGTTGTTGGAATAGAGGCGTCCGTAGTCGTCCTGCGCGAGGCCCCACTGTCCGCGGAAGTTGCTCGTTTCGCGGATCCAGCGGCCTTCGTCGGGACGGAAGCGCGCGGTCATCGCGCCGACGTAGAGCCAGCCGTCATGTCCCCAGAGGAGGGCGTTCGGGGCGCGTTCAGGATTGGCCAGCTGGGGACGTGAAGGGTCGACGCGCACGCCGAAGTCGGCGGCGACCTCGGTCTTCTCGTCGGCACGCCCGTCTCCGTCGGTGTCGCGGCAGAACCAGAGATGGGGCGGAGCGCCCACCAGGACGCCGTCCCGATGCAGGACGAGGGCTCGCGGCAGGATGATGTTGTCCAGGAAGACGGTGCGCTTGTCCATGCGGCCGTCACCGTCGGTGTCGGCGAGGGTCACCACGGCGCCCTTCGGCTGGTCCTCGGTGGTGCCGTCGAAGTCCTCCATGTAGCCGGTCATCTCCACGACCCAGAGGCGGCCGTCGGGGGCGAACTGCAGCACCGTCGGATGACGCACGAGGGGCTCGGCGGCGACGAGCTCGACGCGGTAGCCGGGGGCGACGGTGAAGGACTTGAGCGCCTGCTCGGGCGTCAGCGGCGGCGAGGGCGGAATGAGGTCCGCGGGCACGATGGGCGACTGCACCACGCCGGGCTTGTCCGACTTGTCGCCGATCTGGGCGAGGAGCGGCAGGCAGGACAGCAGGATGCTGCCGACGGCTGAAGCGAGACGGGGCATGGCTCTACGACCCATCTTGAGGGAGGAGGTTGCACCGTCAACGCGCCCGGACGCATTTGCAGGCCGGAAAAGCCAGCAAATCAGGGGCTAAACGATGAGCATGGCGTCACCGTAACTGAAAAAGCGGTATTCCCGGCGGACGGCCTCGGCATAGATCTCCTTGAGCCAAGGCAGGCCCTCGGAACTTCCCGGAGTCAGGAAGGCGGACACGAGGCAGAGCAGGGTCGAACGGGGCAGATGGAAGTTCGTGAGCATCATCTCGGCGCAACCGACGGCGTCTCCGGGCCGGATGAACAGCGACGCGTCGGCCACCCAGTCGCCCTCCGGGGCGCGGGCGTAATCGCCGCCCAGGCGACGGAGGGCGTCCTCGGCGGCGCGCACGGAAGTGGTGCCGACCGCGAGCCGGGGGCGACGGTCGCGCAACGCCCGCAGCGTGGCGGCCGGAATCCGGTAGGCCTCACGGTGCATCACGTGCGCGCCGACGTCCTCGGTCTGCACGGGCTGAAAGGTGCCGGGACCGACGTCGAGCACGAGGTCGTGGAAGTCATGCCCGAGGCGGCGCAGCTCCTCCAGCAGTTCGGGCGTGAAGTGCAGGCCCGCCGTCGGGGCGGCGACGGCCCGGCGCGCGGAAGGGTCGGCGTAGACGGTCTGGTAGCGCGCCTCGTCATCCGCGCCCTCGAGCCCCCTGGCCTTGCGGGCCTCGATGACGTATGGCGGCAACGGCAGTTCGCCGGCGCGGTCCGAAAGCGACTCCACGGAATCGCCCGGAGAGAGCCGGAAGCGGACGCGGTATTCGCCGCCGACGGTCTCGACGACCGCGGCCGGCGTGCCGGCGACGACGAAGCCCGCGGGGTCCGCGGCGCGCTTGCCCGGACGGAGCATGCACCACCATTCGGCGGGATCGAGGGTCGGACGCAGCAGGAGGCATTCGACCTTGCCGCCGGTGGGCCGGACCCCGTGCAGGCGGGCCTTGATGACCGAGACGTTGTTGCGGATGAGGGCCGTGCGGGGCGGCAGCAGCGCGGGCAGCTCGGCGAAGGTCCGGTGCTCGACCGTACGGGACGCCCGGCGCACCACGAGCAGGCGGGAGGCGTCGCGCCGCGACGCCGGCGTGGCGGCGACGCGTTCGGGAGGCAGGTCGAAGTCCAGCTCCCGGACGTCCATGGTTCAGCGCCCGGTCTTGGGCGGGGTGTGCAGCAGGAAGCCGTCGATCGCGCGCAGCGGCGTGAATTCGACGCCCGGGGGCGTGCGGAGCAGCTCCTCCTCGACCGCCGACAGCTTGGCGTCCATGTCGTCAATGCGCGCGATGAACACCGCCTCGGGCGTCGAGGGCGTGGCGCACGCGCCGTATTCGCGCATGGTGTGATGGCTGAGGATGACGTGCTCGAGGCGCTCGCGCAGGACGGGGTCGAGGCCGGCCTTCTGCGCATGGTCGCGCACGATGAAGGTGCCCAGGACGAGGTGCCCGTGCAGGTTGCCGGCGCGGGTGAAGCCGGCCTTGGCCATGCCGGGCTCGAGCCGGTAATATTCCTGGACCTTGCCCACGTCGTGCAGGACCGTCCCCGCGACGGCCAGCGATGGGTCGATGAGCGGGTAGAGCGGAAGGACGGCCTCGGCGATCCTGGCCATCCGGAGCGTGTGCTCGAGCAGGCCGTGACGGAACGCATGGTGCATGCCCGTGGCGGCGACGGACTCGCAGAACCGGTCGCCGTGCTCCTCGAGGACGGAGAGCACGGTGTCGCGCAGGCCCTGGTGCGGGATGCGCGCCACGATCGCCATCAGCTCGGCGCGCATCTTGACGGGGTCGTGGCGGGAGACGGGCGTGAGGCGCCCCATCACGGAAGGGTCGGCCCGCTCGGCCTCGGTGAGCGGGGCGAGGCCGTCCACCTTGAGGTCGGGGCGTCCGTTGTATTCGCCGACGGAGCCGCTGACCCTGGCCACCGATCCGGCCTTCAGGCCCGTCAGGGCCGTGCGCAGCGGCGAGTCGGAGAACACGCGCACCTTGAGGTCGTCGGTCGCGTCGGCCGCGGTGAACTCCTGATACTGCGAGCCGTTCTTGGCGGTGCGCACGGCCACCTCGCCGAGGGCGCAGATGGCGTTGAACCGCGTGCCGGTCGGCAGGGACTTGGCCTCACGGAGGGAGTGCAGCGTGTCGGACATGCCTTCCATCCTGCCCGCCGACCCGTTCGGCGAAAGGGTAAAAGTGCGCGCGGCGCCGGTGCGGGATTGAAAGCCCTCCCGGGCTCACCACCTTGGACTCCGCCCCGCCATGCTCCGCCCCGCCCTGCTCCTCCTCGCCCTGACCGCCACGCTCCTCGCCGAGCCCGCGCGACAGGACCACGCCAAGTATGCGGCGGCCCTCAAGGAGTTCCGCTCGGGCAAGGCCGCGCCGACCGAAGCCCTCCGCGACCGGTCCGCCGCGCCGGAGGTGCGTCGCGCCGCGGTCGACGTGGTGCGCGAACGCCTGCTCGACGAGCCCGCCGGCCCGCTGGCCAAGGAGGCGGCCGCGCTGCTCGGCGGGAGCGACGCCGACACGGCGCGCCTGCTGCTCGCGGCGCTCGCCGAAGCGAAGGCCACCTCGGCCGCCGACGCGGTGACGGAGCTCGCCGCGAAGGCCGACTCGCCCGTGCGCGTGGACGCCGCCCTGGCCCTCGCCGAGATCGGCGGCGCGCGCGCCGTGCCGCTGCTCGCCGTCCTGGCCAAGGACGAGGCGCTGACGGAGGCCGTCACCGAAGCCCTCGGGAAGACCTCGGGCCCCGGCGTGACCGACGCCTTCATCGCGGGGATCAGGAACAAGGACCTGCCCGCCGTCTCCCGCGCCGCGCTCATCCGCGCCTCCGTCACGCGCAACAACCGCGCGGTGGCCGCGGCGCTCTGCGAGACGGTCGCCGAAGAGGACCTGCGCATGGAGAGCCAGAAGGGCCTGCTCCGGCTGGCGGCCGCGGCCGACCTGCCCGCGCTCCGCAAGGCCGAACAGGCCGTCACGAACGAGGCCACCAAGGCCGCGCTCGGACGCCTCATCAAGAAACTCGAGTCCGCCAAGTGAACCGCCCGTCCCCTCTCCTCACCCGTTTCCAACCCATGAGAATCCTCATCGCCCTCTTCATCGCCGCGCTGGCTTCGGCCGCCGAACCCGACCGCGCGCTCGTGTTCTCCAAGACCGCGGGCTTCCGTCACAAGGACTCCATCCCCGTCGGCAACGAGCTGCTCAAGCGGCAGTTCGAGTCGCTCGGCTTCAAGGTCGACCTCTCGGAAGACTCCGCGGTGTTCACGCCGGAGAACCTGGCCCGCTACCGCGTCGTCGCCTTCATGAGCACCACCGGCGACATCATGCCGCCCGCGGTCGCGAAGGACGCGTCCGCCGAGGAGAAGGCCGCCGCGGAAAAGGAGGGCCACGCCCGTCGCAAGGCCTTTGAAGGCTGGATGGAGGCCGGCGGCGGCTTCGTCGGCGTGCACGCCGCCTCCGACACCGAATACAAGTGGCCCTGGTACGGGAAGATGATCGGCGGCTACTTCAACGGGCACCCCGCGATCCAGGAGGCCGTGCTGCGCCCCGCCGTCGCCGACCATCCGTCGACCGTCCATCTCCCGCGCAACTGGAAGCG
>JACCED011679532.1_pt1 | contig 37620 bp, 41 predicted proteins | sample 7455021 | NCBI WGS metagenome assembly JACCED01 (sample SAMN15323456, study PRJNA562643) | freshwater metagenome | isolation source: river surface water | place: USA:Blue River Watershed | collected 2017-08-19
AGGTTTCGACCTCATTCCGCTCTGGTGTAATGGCAGCACGGCGCCCTTTGGAGGCGTCCGGTCTAGGTTCGAATCCTAGGGGCGGAGCCAGCAGTGATTAGGAGGCAGAATGCGCCAACTGGCTGTGGTAGTCCTTGCTGCGGGCGAAGGAACCAGAATGAAAAGTTCTGTTCCCAAAGTGCTGCATGAAATCGCTGGCCTCCCCATGCTTGGGCATGTTTTAGCAACCGCCCACTCGTTATCTGCAAATCACGTGATCACCGTGCTGCGTCACGACAAAGAAAAGATTGAGAACTACATTTCGCAGCATTTCCCATCTACTCAAATTGCAGTTCAAGATGAAGTGCCAGGAACCGGTCGAGCCGCGGAAGCAGCACTAGGTCTTTTGGCCGATGATTTCGACGGTGACGTTTTGATTCTGTCGGGTGATGTTCCGCTGATTGATGTTCAAAGTATTTCTGAACTGATTGAAAGACACCGCGAAAATTCTTCCCTTGGCTCACTAGTGAGTTGTGAGCTCCAGAATCCAACCGGCTATGGTCGAATCATTCGCTCTAGGGGTGAATTGGTAGGGATTGTTGAGCAAAAAGATGCCAGCGATGAAGAACGCGAAATCAAAGAAGTGAACGCTGGAGTCTATGTATTCTCAGCTAAGAGTCTCAGATCAGCTCTTTCCAAGGTAACCACCAAGAATGCAGCGGGCGAAAAATACTTAACCGATGTAGTTGGATTACTGATTGAGCAGGGTAGTGTTCAGGCTTTCCAAATACTTGATCGTTGGTTGGTGGCCGGAGTTAATGACCGGGTTCAATTGGGTGAGGTCGCAGCAGAGCTAAATGCACGAATTGTTCAGGCTTGGCAACTTGCCGGTGTGACAATCGATGAGCCTGCTAGCACCTGGATTGACGTAACAGTTCAGCTAGGGCAAGACGTAAGAATTTTGCCCTCTACTCGGCTTCATGGAATTACATCCATCGGACAAGGTAGCGTCATTGGCCCAGACACAACTTTGCAAGACTGTCAGGTTGGTGAGTTAGCCAAGGTAACTAGGTCGGTTGCAGATTCTGCCGTGATTTCGAATTCTGCATCAATCGGTCCGTTTGCATATTTGCGTCCAGGCACTGAGCTTGGTCAAGAGGGCAAGATCGGTGCCTTCGTTGAGACCAAGAACGCCAAGATTGGCGCTGGTGCCAAGGTTCCACATCTGAGCTACGTCGGCGATGCTGAAATTGGCGAAGGCGCAAACATCGGAGCGGGCACAATCTTTGCTAACTATGACGGAGTGAATAAGCACCAAACCAAGGTTGGTCGCCATGTCAGGACTGGTAGCGGAAACGTCTTTGTTGCCCCGGTAACAATCGGCGATGGTGCCTATACTGCCGCGGGGTCCACTATCCGTCGGGATGTTGAGCCCGGTGCTATGGCTTTGAATCCCGTCACCCAAAAGAATCTGGCAGACTGGGTCTTACAAAAGCGACCTGGCTCTGAATCCGCCAAAGCCGCTGAAAAAGGGACGGAGTAGTCATTGGCTATTGAGAAGACCGCCAGCAAACAGCTGGTAATTGCATCAGGAAGAGCCCACCAAGGTCTTGCTCAAGAAGTAGCTGAAATACTGCAAACCGATTTAGTCCCGGTCACTGCCTACGATTTTGCAAACGGAGAAACTTTCGTCCGTTATGAAAGAAGTGTTCGCGGAGTCGATGCCTTCATTATTCAATCTCACCCCAACCCAGTAAATCACTGGCTAATGGAGCAACTTCTCATGGTGGATGCGATGAACCGCGCAAGTGCTAAGCGCATCACAGTTGTCGCGCCATTCTTCCCATATGCGCGTCAGGATAAGAAGCACAAGGGACGCGAGCCGATTTCGGCAAGGCTTGTCACCGATCTATTTAGAACTGCTGGGGCAACCAGACTCATGGCAGTTGATCTTCACGCACCACAGATTCAGGGTTTCTTTGATGGACCAGTAGATCACCTTTGGGCACTTCCGCTTTTGGCAGACCACGTTGCTGAAAAATATGGAACAGAAAATCTAACTGTTGTTTCACCGGACTCGGGACGTGTGCGAGTTGCTGATATCTGGGCCGATCGACTCGGTAGTCCGCTAGCAATCGTTCACAAGCGCCGTGATCCTGACAAGCCAAATCAAGTTCAGGTCAATGAAATTGTTGGAAAAGTTAGAGGGCGAGATTGCCTAATTGTTGACGACATGATTGACACTGGTGGAACCATCTTGGCCGCCGCCAATGCGCTTAAGGAAAATGGGGCTGCCAAGGTAATTGTTGCGGCTACTCATCCTGTCTTTTCCCCGCCTGCCAAAGAGAGACTTTCTGACCCTGTAATTGATTCTGTGGTTGTGACAAATACTCTTCCGATAACTCCAGATAAAGAGTTTGACAGCTTGACTGTGCTATCCATTGCTCCGCTAATTGCCAAAGCAATTGCCGCCGTCTTTTACGACGACTCAGTTAACTCTTTGTTTCCTGGCCACGCCTAAAGTTTGAGTGTGCAAAAACTCTCACTCATAGACGCCGTATTCATAGGTCTTGCAGCAATGCTTGGCGCAGGGGTTTTTGTTGTTTTTGGGCCTGCTGCTTCTTACGCTGGCGCAGCACTTCCACTGGCAATCCTTATTGCCGCGATAGTTGCTTACTTAAACGCAGGCAGTGTTGCGCAATTAGCTAAAGCGGTCACTCGATCTGGTGGCGGATATTCCTATGCCCGTGTTTACATTTCGAAGAATTTTAGTTTCCTAGCAGGAAGTGCATTCTTAGTTGGAAAAATAGGATCCTCGGCAGCCATCGCCCTGACCGTTGCCACTTACCTAACACCCGATCACGTTGTTCTGACAGCTATTGGCGCTGTGGTTGTTATGACCGCCATCAACCTGGCAGGAATAAATCGCACGGCGCTTGGGTCCAAAGTTTTGGCAACAATTACGATTGCGTTTCTACTGACTTTAGTGATAGCTGGTTTTGCTCTACCTGCTGCGGCGGCGCAGTTAGAGACTGGATCTCCAATCGGGATCCTTTCGGCAGCAGCCCTCTTCTTTTTTGCTTTTGCTGGTTATGCGAGAGTCGCAACACTTGGGGGAGAAGTTCAAAATTCAGAGCGAGATGTGGCGAGGGCTATCTGGATCTCTTTTGCCATCGTTCTTGCAATCTATTTGACTCTTTCCCTGATTCTCACTGAAAAACTGGGATCTAATCTTGCCTTTACCGTAACCCCACTGGCAGATCTTGCAGCTAAGACTTTTCTAGGCGGTGAATTCGTCTGGATTTTCGCAGCACTCGCTGGCCTAGGTTCACTGCTTGCTCTGCTGGCTGGAATGAGTAGAACTGCCGCGGAGATGGCACTTGATCTTGAGTTGCCCAAACCGTTTGCAAAGAGACTCTCTAACAATGCACCGGTGGTTGCAGAGTTGACTATTGCTGGCTTGGTAATTGTGTTGGTCTCCACTGGTGGAATCCTGCTGAGCCTGGGGATTTCCTCTTTTGCGGTTTTGCTCTATTACGCGATTACTAACTTTGCTGCATTTCGCCAGCCTTCAGCTGACACTACCCGCCCCAAAGCTTTGAATCTTCTTGGTTTGGCGCTGTGCTTGTTGCTCGCTCTCAGCGTTCCGATTGAAGGGCTGGTGGCGGGGGCAGGGTTATTGACCGGGGCCATGCTTCTGAGATGGGGCTTGAGAGCGCTGCGGTAAATCCGCTATTCTTTTGGAGTTCAGCGGCGAGGGGTACCCAAGGTATCCGTTATCGACGAGGTTTCCTCGCCCACTACTGCGAGGAAAAAATGTCTGAGACAAAGATTCAAGCCGAAGTTAGATCATCATTCGGCAAGGGCGCTGCCCGCAAACTACGAGCCGCTGGAAGAACTCCTGCCGTTATCTACGGTCACGGAAACGCCACTCGTCATATCCACGTGCCAGCCCACCAGGTTGCGCTAGCACTGAGAACCAAAAACGCACTGCTTGAGCTAAACATTTCTGGCAAAGAAGAGCTGGTTCTCGTAAAAAGCGCGGCAAAGGATCCAGTTACCCAGATCATTGAGCACATTGACTTGGTTGAGGTTCGCAAGGGCGAGAAGGTTCACGTTGAGGTGCCAGTTCACATCATTGGTGAAGTTATCGGTGGAGCCGTTTTGGATCTCGAGCACAAGACCGTCAAGGTTGAGGCAGAGGCTACCCACATTCCACAGTTCATCGAGCTTGTAATTTCCAAGGATCACCCAGTTGGTCACCACTACACCGTGGCAGATCTCAATGTTCCACAGGGTGTGAGCATGGATCTTCCTGCTACCGAGCTTGTTGCATCGGTTGTTGAGACCAAGGCTGGCGTAACTGAAGAAGCTCCAGCTGCTGAGCCAGCACAACCTGTAGCAACCGCACAAAAGTCTGAAGAAACTGACAAGTAATAATTTGACCTGGCTAGTGCTCGGCCTTGGAAATCCAGGGCCGGAGCACGAAGCTAACCGTCACAACATCGGGCAAATAGTAGTTGATGAGTTTGCGCATGATCTTGGTGCAAGCTTCAAGTCACACAAGAGCGGTTCCGTTGTCGCGGAGTATCGCTCGCCTGGTGGTCCAAAAATTGTTTTAGCCAAAAGCACCGGCTACATGAATCTATCTGGGAACCCAGCTAGTCAACTCCTTCAATTCTTTTCAATAGATTCCAATCAGCTAATTGTCATTCACGATGAACTCGACCTGCCATTTGGCGAGGTTAGAAATAAATTTGACGGCGGCCATGCCGGTCATAATGGACTACGAGACATCAGTGAGAAGTGCGGAACCGCCTATCACCGAGTCCGTTTCGGCATTGGTCGCCCAACTAATGGCCAGGAAGTGGCAGACTTTGTCCTCAAGAATTTCAACTCTGAAGAGCGATCCAAGCTAAAAGAGCTGGTCGAGCAAGCAATTCAAAAAACCAAGAACATCATCGGTCTATAGCCCTAAACTCCTAGGGTGACCATCCGCTCACTGATTTCTGCGGCCGCGCAAGCGCGCTCGCTGCAGCCTACCCGTGAGCTCAAAGCCGCAGAACTCTTCGCTCCAGCCAAGACCCAAGCCATAGTTCTCGCCAATATGTTGCGTAGCTCAGCAAAGCCAGTGCTTGTAATTGCAGCCACTGGAAGGCAAGTGGAGGAACTTTCCACCTCACTTTCCGAGCTGGTTGAAGATCTTGAAGTAATTGATTTTCCAGCCTGGGAAACTCTTCCGCACGAGCGGCTTTCTCCTTCGCCCGAAACGGTGGGTAAGCGGGTCAGTGCACTCCATCGAATTGCTCAGCTCAAAACGCAAAAGCTGCAAAGACCTGTAGTAATCCTTATGTCGATTAGAGCAGCTCTGCAGCCACTGATTGCTGGGATTCTCGACTATGAACCTCTGCAGATAAAGCAGGGCAAAGAGTATTTATTGCCAGAGTTGACGCTCAAATTGATTGAGTTTGCCTATGAAAGAGTTGACCTAGTAACTAAGCGTGGCGAGTTTTCAGTGCGAGGCGGCATTGTTGATATCTTTCCGACAACCGCGGACTTCGCAATTCGTTTGGAATTCTTTGGTGATTTGGTTGATGAAATTCGCCAATTCCACGTTGCCGACCAAAGGTCTTTTCAGGCTGCAGTAGAGGAAGTAGTGATTTACCCAGCTCGCGAACTCCTGATTACCCCAGCGGTTGCAGCCAAAGCAAGGGAAATGGCGCATGAGTTTCCCAATCTGACGGAAATGCTGGAGAAGATTTCGAACGCAATCCCAGTGTCTGGAATGGAATCTCTATCACCAGTACTCGCTGAAAAGCTGGTTCCAATTACTCAATACATCAAAACTTCAGTGGCGATTTTGCTGGAGCCTGAGAAACTTGCCGCCAGGGCAGATAGTTTGCTCAAAACAAACCAAGAGTTTCTTCATGCCGCTTGGGATGTTGCCCTCTCTGGTGCACAGGCTCCGATTGATCTTTCCGAGGGCGGCTACATCGACCTTCCAGAACTCAAGTCTTTGCTTCGCAGTGACCGCGAGTTGTTAGAAATCTCTTCCTTGTTTAGCGAAGACTCTGTGGATCTTGGACTAAAGGAAGTTCCCACCTTCGCACCCGGAGAGAGCATCGAATGGTTGGCAGACCAGTTAGCCAATAAGCAGTCAATTGTTTTGTTGGCTCGTGGTCACGGAACCGCAGAGCGAATTATGGAAGTGGTTAGTGCTCAAAACCTTCCTTGCGCTTTGACTGAGAGCATTACAGAGCCCAAAGCTGAGCAAATTACGGTAGCTGTTGGAAATCTGGCCCACGGATTCGTATTGCCTGATGCAAAGTTAGTGGTTCTGACTGAAGAAGAGTTTTTCGGATTTGCAACGAACTATCTCGCCCCCAAAGAGCGAAAGATTGCGAGACGCCGGGGAGGTCAAGTTGATCCGCTTGAGCTTAAGGCTGGCGATTATGTGGTCCACGAAATCCACGGCGTTGGCAGATTCAAAGAACTCGTGCAAAGGACAAATCGCGCTCAAGCACGAGAGTATCTCCTCGTTGAATATGCACCGCCAAAACGCGGCTATCCACCAGACACTCTCTTTGTTCCAACGGACCAGCTGGATCTACTGTCTAGATATGTCGGCGGTGAAGCCCCAGTGCTTTCCAAAATGGGAGGAGCTGACTGGGCAAGAGCTAAAAGTAATGCTCGTAAGGCAGTTAGAAAAATTGCCATCGATCTTGTCAAACTATACGCCGCTCGAGTTAAGTCTCAGGGCTTTGCTTTTTCTAGTGACACTGATTGGCAGCGAGAGTTGGAAGATGCTTTCCCATACCAAGAAACACCTGATCAGCTCACAACCATCGATGAAGTGAAGCGCGATATGGAAAAACCAATTCCGATGGATCGGCTGTTGGCTGGTGATGTTGGCTATGGCAAAACCGAAGTCGCGCTAAGAGCCGCCTTCAAGGCAATCCAGGACCACAAACAAGTTGCCATGTTGGTTCCAACAACATTGCTCGTAAAGCAACACTTTGAAACTTTTCAGTCGCGGTTTTCTGGCTTTCCGATTAACATCGCTGCACTGTCGCGTTTTCAATCAGCCTCTGAGACAAAGAAAGTATTGGAGGGTCTTCGTACAGGTTCAATCGATCTTGTGATCGGAACTCACCGGTTACTCTCAGAATCAATTAAGTACCGAGATCTCGGTCTTTTGATTATTGACGAAGAACAGCGCTTCGGTGTTGAGCACAAAGAAAAAATCAAGGACCTGCGCCAAAACGTCGATGTTCTCGCCATGAGCGCAACCCCAATTCCTCGAACTCTTGAAATGGCTGTGACGGGCATAAGAGAAATGTCGACCCTGGCAACTCCTCCGGAGGACAGACATCCGATTTTGACCTACGTAGGTGCCTACAACGACGCCACGGTCGCTGCGGCAATTCGGCGAGAGCTAATTCGTGATGGCCAAGTTTTCTTTATCCACAATCGAGTTGCAACTATTGATTCAACGGCAGCAAACCTTGCCAAATTGGTTCCGGAAGCCAGAATTGCTGTGGCACATGGCCAAATGCCGGAACATCAACTTGAACAGGTGGTGGTGGATTTTTGGGAGAAGAAATTTGATGTCTTAGTTTCAACAACCATCATTGAAACTGGAATCGATATTCCAAATGCCAACACTCTTATTGTTGATCGAGCAGAGAATTTTGGACTTAGCCAGCTTCACCAAATCCGTGGTCGAGTTGGACGCTCAAGCGAGCGCGCCTACGCCTATTTCTTCTATGACCCAGTGAAGCCGCTGGGGGAGACGGCTTTCGACAGGCTTTCAACAATCGCAACGCACAACGAGCTTGGTAGCGGAATGCAGGTAGCGATGAAGGACTTGGAGATAAGGGGAGCGGGCAACTTGTTAGGTGGCGAGCAGTCTGGTCACATTGCAGGAGTCGGATTTGATCTTTACATGCGAATGATTTCAGAGGCAGTCAGTGAATTTAGAGGCGTCAAGATAGCCACGCCATCAGAATTGAAGCTTGAATTGCCAATCGATGCCCGCATCCCAACCGAGTATGTTGATTCGGATCGATTGCGCCTTGAGGCTTATCACAAACTGGCAGCTGCCTCGGGGGCGACTGGCACCAAGTATCAGTTAGATGAGATAAAGGCAGAAATTGAAGATCGCTTCGGACCTGCTCCGCTGCCTGTTCTCAATCTGCTGGAAGTCGCTGAGCTTAGACAATTTGCCAATCGTCAAGGACTTTTGGAAGTAAATCTCTTAGGCGTTCTAGCCAGGATTCAACCAGTCGAGCTGACGGAAACCGAACTCGTCCAGTTCAGCCATCGGTATCCATCCGTGAAATACCTAAAGAGTTCGCAATTAATGACAATTGCTATTCCAAAATCAGATGACTCTGAGACACTTCGGGACCGAGAAGTGATTAACTGGGTCAGAGACCTTCTTGGGAAGTTGCAGGAAATTGCCGATGGAAAAGTTAGCCAGCCTGATTCAAACAGCTCATCAACTTAGAGCACCTGGCGGTTGCCCATGGGACGCCGAGCAAACCCATGAGAGTTTGCTTCAGTATCTACTAGAGGAAACCTATGAGCTAATCGAAGCTGTGGAAGCAGGCAATCGGGAAGAAGTTTTAGAGGAGCTCGGTGACGTTCTTTATCAAGTTATCTTTCACTCCGATCTCGCCTCAACTGGGACTCTCGGCGAGCCTTTTGACATAGAAGACGTTGCCAGTCACATGGAGCAAAAGATGCGCTCTAGGCACCCGCATGTTTTCGGAACCGAAGAAGAACTCGCTATGTTTGCTGCGCAAACTGGCGATGAAGTCATGAAGAACTGGGACGCCCACAAGAAGAGAGAAAAACCTGGTCGAACTTCAATCCTGGATGGAGTACCCAAGCAACTTCCGGCCCTAGCTCGGGCAAATAAGGTGATTGGGAAAGCTGAAAAAGCAGGAATCTTGAACCCGCTTTCGCAACCGGCTGTCCCAATTACAAGTGAAGAGGATCTCGGCCGCCTATTACTGGCGGTTGTTGCCAGCGCACGCTCACTGAAGCTTGATCCCGAAAGAGCCCTGCGTGAGGCAACCAGAAATCTGGAGCAAGAAATTCGAGAGAGTGAAATTTCTGATGCCAATGATGCAGGAGTTATTGGACGAGTAAATTTGGACTAGCGAAACAGCTTTTCGAAGTCCTTAAATCCAGCGTCTAGAACTTCGGATGGAGTTCTTGGGTCATTGTTTTCTGCCCACCAAACCAGAACCGCCATTGATACAGAAATAAGTGCAGATGCAACAATTCTTGAACGAAGTGGATCCTTACTGACTTTCTGAGCCGATCTCTCAATCATCGTTCGGATTTCTTCCATCTGCCCATGTCCCCAGCCGTAAATCTCGGGGGAGCTGGCTATGAGTTTGAGTCTTAGTCGAACAGTTTCGAGAGATGAATCCAAAACGTGCATGGCCTGCACCCAGGAGGTGTGAAGTAATTTCACGACGTCTGTTTCTGGATTTTCCTTTATTCTGCGCTCTAATTCGAGATTGAATTCGTGCATCCCACCCCAAACCACTGCTGCTTTTGAAGGGTAGATTCGAAAGAGGTTGGATCGAGAGATTTTGGCAGCTTCGGCCACATCATCCATTGTCACTTTGTCAATTCCGTGCTTGCTAAATAGTCGAAGCGCGGTTAGGCCAACTGCAGCGGGGTCTGTGGTGACAGGTCGTCCCCGCTTCGGCTTCTCTTGGCCGGTCATGCTGGCAAGATTAGCAACGCTGAAAAGCAAACTAAACCCCCTTACGAATCTTTTCGTCCATTGAGAAGTTAGGCCAGATAAAGCGCTGGATTTGTCGGGGCTGTGCCAAACTGGACGCGTGTCAGTAAATCCTCCTCGCGGCATGCGCGATCTACTTCCAGTTGAGAAGACTAGGCGCGAGCAGGTGTTGGCAATTATTCGAGCCGTTTATCAAGAGCGTGGTTTTCAAGAAATTGAGACACCTGCCCTCGAAGATATTTCTAGGTTGACCGCTGGCCAGGGCGGTGAAAACGAGAAACTAGTCTTTCAAGTCCTGAAGCGGGGCGAGGAATTAGAACGAGCTCTTGCTGAAGGATCAGAATTGTCCGACTTAGGTCTCCGATTTGATCTAACTGTGCCTCTCACCAGATTCTTTGCCTCAAATCATTCAAAACTCCCAAGAGTTCTGAAGGCAATTCAAATCGGCTCCGTTTGGAGAGCGGAAAGGCCACAAAAAGGTCGTTATCGACAGTTTCTGCAATGTGATATTGATATTTTGGGTGACGGAAGTGAACTTGCGGAAATTGAACTAATTTCAGCTTCTTTGGCCGCACTGGCTGCAATAGGTATTCACGATGCCACGGTTCGTGTAAACGACCGTAGGGTTTTATCTTCCCAGCTACTCAAATTAGGAATTCAGCAGCAAGAAAAAGCCATGATTGCTATCGACAAGATGGACAAAGTTGGGATCGCAGGCGTAAAAGACGAAATTGAAGAAACTTACGGAGTCGATGTGGCAACCAAAGTTGCCGCTTGGCTAGAGCAAGCAACGACAGCAGAGTGGCCTGCAGAACTCAACTGGGTGAACAGCCTGCCCGATTCAGCCAAAGTTAGATTTGATCCAACACTTGTGCGGGGAATGGGCTATTACACCGGAGCTATTTTTGAAATTGAGCATCCAGGTTCAGCTTCTTCCATTGGTGGCGGTGGCCGTTATGACAACATGGTGGGTCGATGGTCGGGCACTCCAACCCCAGCCGTCGGTATTTCGCTTGGCATTGAGAGAATCCTGGATTTGTTGCCTAGCGAAATCTCCTCAGAAAATTCGCTCGTGCTTCTAATTGACGACGATTTTGGCGCGGCGTTGAGTGCTCAACAGGAATTAATTGAACAGGGTTGGTCGGTTCGGCTCGAGAGGGCCGCCAAGAATACAAAGGCCCAGTTAGCAGAGCTGCAAGAGCAAGGATTCGGAAGTTTTGCAGTCCTGAAACCAGGCGAAAAACTAGACATTCGCAAACTGGGCTAAGCACTAGAATTTAGCCGAAGCCAGTGCCGTTTTCATTTCCCACTTTTTAGGAGCTTCTTTTGTCAATCATTTCTGCAGTCGGTGCACGTGAAATTCTTGATTCTCGTGGAAACCCAACTATCGAGGTTGAGGTTTTGCTAACGGATAACTCATTCGGCAGGGCGGCCGTGCCGTCCGGAGCTTCAACTGGTGCATTCGAAGCCCACGAGTCACGCGATGGTGACAAGGCTCGCTACCTTGGAAAAGGCGTTCGGAATGCAGTGGCTGCGGTGGTCGAGAAGATTGACGAAGCGCTGACAGACACCGATGCAACCGATCAGCGAGTGGTAGACAACCTGCTAATTGATCTTGATGGAACTGACAATAAAAAGAAACTCGGAGCGAACGCAATTCTGGGTGTCTCTTTGGCTAATGCGCGCGCAGCAGCTGACTCATCGAATCTTCCGCTTTACAGATATCTAGGTGGGCCGAATGCGCACGTTCTGCCCGTACCTTTAATGAACATCATCAACGGCGGAGCTCACGCTGACAATGGTGTCGATATTCAGGAGTTCATGATTGTGCCACTGGGTGCTGAGTCATTCTCAGATGCTCTGCGCTGGGGTGCTGAGGTTTACCACCACCTCAAGAAACTGCTTGCAGAAAAAGGGCTAGCCACTGGTTTGGGTGATGAGGGTGGTTTTGCACCGGACCTGCCAACCAACCGCGCTGCGTTGGATCTGATTTCAGAAGCGATTAAGTTGGCCGGTTACAAGCTTGGAAGCGAAATCGCCCTAGCACTGGATGTTGCCTCAACAGAGTTTTTCAACGAATCAACAGGCAAGTACACCTTCGAAGGAAGTGAAAGAACTGCCAGTGAAATGATTTCGTATTACTCAGAATTGATTGCAAATTACCCATTGGTTTCAATTGAGGATCCACTAGCCGAAGATGATTGGGCAGGCTGGACGCAAATCACTGCAGACCTTGGAGACAAAGTTCAGCTGGTTGGCGATGACCTATACGTAACAAATCCTGCTCGTCTCCAAAAGGGAATTGATCACAAGGCTGGAAATGCGATCTTGGTCAAGGTGAACCAGATTGGAACACTAACTGAGACCATGGACGCTGTGTCCCTAGCTCAGCGCCACGGAATGAAGGCAATCATCTCCCACCGCAGTGGTGAGACAGAAGACACATTTATTGCCGACCTTTCAGTAGCAACTAACGCAGGTCAAATAAAGACTGGTGCTCCAGCGCGAAGCGAAAGAGTCGCAAAATACAATCAGCTTTTGCGAATTGAGGAAGAACTTGCCGAGGCGGCCACTTACGCAGGTCGCGATGCATTTCCTCGTTTTCGAGCAAGCTAAATCTTCGAATACCAACTCATAGAGTTCTAGACTCCTGTTATGGCGCGCAAACCCGAACCCAGAGTTCCAGTTACGGTTTCGCAGGGGAAACTTCTTGCTAAGTCGCTAAGGCTAAATAGCTCTTGGGTAAGCGTCATTGCAATTGTCGTGATTGGCAGCTTCCTGATTTCACCTGATGTCGAAGCATTTCTAAACCAGCGACGACAGATTGCTGAGATGGAAGAGAGCATTCGACTTGCTCAAGAACAGGTTGAGCAAATGCAAGTAGAACGAGACCGTTGGCAAGATCCCGTCTATATTCGCTCTCAAGCCCGAGATCGTCTTTATTACGTGTTGCCTGGAGAGGTCTCTTACTTAGTGATGGATTCCAGTGGAATGGATTTTTCTGACACATCGGGAACCGTGGGAGCGCTTCTGGCAGACAAGCGAAGTGCAGATGAGATTTCGACCGAAATTGCTGCTGCCAATGACAACTGGGTTGATTCATTGCTTGAGTCCTTCTTGCGCGCAGCCATCGACCAGCCAACTAAGGAGGAAGAGTGATTTCTCCAGAAGATCTAGAAGAAGTTTCTCGCCAACTTGGCAGGCCGGCTCGAGACATTGTTGAGGTGGCTGCCAGGTGCGTTTGCAAAAGACCAATCGTTGTAAAAACCAAACCTCGATTGGAAGATGGAACTCCCTTTCCAACGCTGTACTACCTGACTCAAAAAGCGGCTACCGCGGCAGTTTCAACCCTTGAGGCAACCGGCTACATGGTGGAACTCCAAAGGGAACTGCTAGAGGACGACAAACTTTCTAACGCTTACACCCGCGCTCACCAAAAATATTTGGCGGAGCGTGAAGAGATTGAAGCGGTAGATGAAATTGAAGGCATTTCGGCAGGAGGGATGCCTTATCGGGTCAAGTGTCTCCATGCGCTCGTTGCGCATTCGCTGGCTGCTGGTAAAGGTGTGAATCCAATCGGTGACCTAGCCCTTGCAAAACTTGATTGGTCGCCTAAAGTCTGCAACTGCGTCTGAGCCTTCAAGCGCAGCCCGATGCCTCGGTATCGAAAGGTCTAGCGACTTGTATTTGACTGAGCCTTAGGGTTCATTTGACCCCCTTAATGAGCTAATTTCCCCCCGGCCCACCCGCCAAGTCGCATTCCAATCCGCTAATCTATGGGTAGTTAGTTCCCCTAGCTCTGTTGTATGAGTTGTTATCGCAATCGATCGGGGCGGGCTGGAAAGAAATAACCAGAAGGTAATTCAATCTCATGACGGTCGAGACCAGTAAGTCAAAGACGCCCAAGGCAGTACTACAGCAAGTTCTAGCACCTGCTAAACCAAAGAAAATTCTTATCATCGGTGGTGGCTACGCAGGCTTCTACACTGCCTGGAAGCTCGAGAAGCTCCTGAAGAAAGGCGAAGCCGAGGTCACTTTGGTTGATCCGCTTCCATACATGACTTATCAACCTTTCCTACCGGAAGTTGCCGCAGGTTCAATCGAAGCTCGGCACACAGTCGTTTCTCATCGTCAACACCTTAAGAAGACAACTCTGTTGAGTGGGCGTATGACTCAAGTTGTCCACAAAACCAAGAAGGCAACTATCGAAGTTGAAGGCGGAAAGACAATCACGCTGTCCTATGACCAGATTGTTATGACGGCTGGCGCTGTAACAAGAACTTTCCCAATTGAGGGCATCGCAGAAAACGCGATTGGTATGAAGACCATAGAAGAGGCAATTGAAGTTCGCAACAGGCTGTTTGCTAATTTCAATCGCGCTGCAGCTTTGCCAAAATCCAATCCACTACGCAAGAAACTCCTCACTTTGATTGTGGTGGGTGGTGGATTTGCTGGAATTGAGGCATTCGCGGAACTCAGGAGTGCAGCTACCGCTCTCCTTCGTCACTACCCAGAAATATCATTTGATGAAGTTAACTTCCACCTAATTGAGGCAATGGGTCGAATCATGCCGGAGGTTTCTGAAAAAACCGCTATACAAGTGATTGAGAATCTAAAAAAGCGTGCTGCCTACGTCCACTTGAACACTCAGGTTGTATCAGCAAAAGATGGCAAGGTAAAGCTCTCTACGGGAGAAGTTTTTGAGTCTGATTTGATTATTTGGACGGCTGGTGTTGCTGCAGCTCCGGTGGCAAAGAATTGCGACTTCCCACTTGACGCAAGATTTAGATTGAGCGCAAATGCAAAGTTGCAGATTGTCGAAGGGGATAAGCCGGTAAAGAATGCGTGGACGGCTGGAGATGTTGCTGCTGTTCCAGATCTTTCTGGTGGTGGTGTTGGTGGATACTGCGTACCCAATGCTCAGCACGCAGTAAGACAGGCAAAGCTCCTTGCTAAAAATATTGTTGCAAACTTGCGCGGTGAAGAGATTCGCGAATATCGCTGGAAGACAATCGGTGCGGTTGCAGGTCTTGGAATTGGCATTGGTGCAATCAAGGTCGGCAACTTTGGAATGATTGGCTTTTTGCCATGGCTGGCTCACCGCGGTTATCACGGTTTGGCGATGCCAACATGGGAGCGCAAGATCCGAGTTATTTCTGGTTGGGTTTGGAACGCAATTCTTGGCCGGGACTTAGTATCCATTGAAGCTACTAAGACCCCTCGATTATTCTTCGAGACCTGGGCCACCAAACCTGGTAAATAACCAGTTAGATTGGGCCCAGGTCAGCTGGGCCTTTTTTATTGCCCCGATAGCCCAATGGCAGAGGCAGACGACTTAAAATCGTCACAGTGTGGGTTCGAGTCCCACTCGGGGCACCATCTTCAGCAAAGGCACAGCCAGTTCGCATAATCTGGTGACAGCTTTCTAAGGAGCAAAATGGAAGTCTTTCTAGTCCTCCTGGGTCTAGCTGCTGTCGTCGGCATCTACCTATGGATTACCTATAACGCGTTGGTCGCACTAAAGGTTCGCGTTGACGAAGCGTGGAGCGATATAACCGTTCAACTAAAGCGACGTGCCGATCTAATTCCAAACTTGATTGAGACTGTGCGCGGATACGCCTCACATGAACGAGAAGTATTTGACAGCGTAACTCGCGCTCGAGCCGCCACCGTGTCACCCGATGCTCTAGCGCATCCTGCGCAGGCTGCTGAAGCAGAGGGAATGCTGCAAGGTGCACTGAAGAGCCTGTTTGCAGTTTCTGAGGCTTACCCACAGTTAGTGGCATCGACGAATTTCTTGGAGTTGCAGCGAGAACTAACAGACACCGAAGACAAAATCATGGCGTCCCGCAGGTTCTATAACGGCGGAGTGGCAGAACTGAATACAAAGATTCAGCAGTTCCCGAACAATATTTTCGCGCGTAACCTTGGCTTCACTAACCGCGAATTCTTTGAAGTGGAGAACCCAGCTGCCATAAAAGAGCCACCACAGGTCAAGTTCTAAGAATGTATCGAGCGATAGCTGCCAATAAGCGCAACACTGTCATCATCATTGGGCTGTTTGTGGGGCTCTTGACGGCGCTAGCGGTTTGGTGGGGTCAGGCCAGTGGCAACGGATCGAGCGCAATTTTCATTGTGCTATTTGTTCTGGGCTACACAATCTTTCAGTATTACGCAGCATCCAGGCTTGCTCTTTCGATGAGCGGCGCACATGAAATTCAAAAGCAAGACAATCCTCGACTGTGGAACATAGTAGAGAATTTGGCCATAACTGAGGGTCTACCAATGCCCAAGGTTTACATCATCAATGACCCAGCTCCAAATGCCTTTGCCACTGGAAGAAATCCAAAGAATGCGGTTGTCGCAGCCACCACGGGTTTACTTGAAATCATGGACGACAATGAGCTCCAGGGTGTCATGGCGCATGAGCTTGGGCACGTGAAGAACTTTGACATTCGAGTCTCGACGATTGTTTTCGGACTAGTTTCGGCCATTGGAATTTTGGCCGATTTAGCTATTCGTATGGCTTGGTTTGGATCCTCGTCTAGAAATCGCGATAGTGGTCAATTGGGAATGATTTTGGTGCTGGTTGGAGTGGTCGGTTGGATTATTGCTTGGCTGATTGGTCCACTAGTGTCGGCAGCAGTTTCAAGACAGCGTGAGTATTTGGCTGATGCCACTGGTGCTGAGATGACAAGGTATCCGCAAGGCTTAGCCAGTGCATTAAAGAAGCTTGGCGAGTATGGTCGCCCCATGCGAAGGGCAAACAGCGCCATGGCTCACATGTACATCAATGACCCTCTGAAGCCAGGCATGGTTGAGCGGGTATTCTCAACTCACCCCCCAATTCCTGACCGAATTAAGCGTTTGGCCGAAATCTCTCGCGGCTTCTAATCGCTAGACTTTCTCTCATTCTCTGATTGAAGGTTTGCCATGGCTCAGCAAAAGTTTCCAACGCTGCAGGAGTTTGAAGAAGCAGCAAAACGGGTGAAGTCTGTCGTTACCAAGACTCCTTTGATTGAAAGCCATTGGCTAACAGAAGTAACCGGCAACCCAGTTTTTTATAAGTGCGAAAACCTCCAGCGTACGGGTGCTTACAAGGTTCGCGGTGCTTACAATCTGCTATCACAGCTAACCAAAGAAGAACAAAAACGCGGAGTTGTCGCAGCTTCAGCCGGGAATCACGCTCAAGGTGTTGCTCTAGCCGCACAACTGCTAGGCATCAAGGCCACAATCTTTATGCCAGTTGGTGCATCTTTGCCGAAGTACCAAGCCACCATTGGCTACGGCGCAAACGTTGTACTAACCGGAGCAATTTTTGATGAAACAAATACTGCTGCTAAGGAATTTGCTCAAAAAACTGGCGCTGTCTATGTTCCACCTTTTGATCACATCGACATTGTTCGTGGGCAGGGGACAGTCGCACTTGAAATTTTTGATCAGCTTCCGGATGTGGACAACATTTTGGTTTGTCTTGGCGGCGGTGGACTTACTGCCGGTGTCGCATTAGCTGCGAAGCTAAAAGCTCAAGAACTTGGCCGCAAGGTGAAGGTCTATGCCGTTCAAGCTGAACTTGCTGCAGCCTACCCAGCGTCATTGCGCGCAGGTAAACCAGTTGAGATTAAGACTCAACCCACTATTGCCGATGGTATTGCTGTGGCAAAACCTGGCAAGGTTCCCTTCGATATCATCGCTAAGTACGTTGACAAAGTCGTGACTGTAAGCGAAGACGAGATTGCCAAAGGAATGCTTGGAGTTTTAGAGCGCAGCAAGCTTGTTGTTGAAGCTGGTGGTGCAGTGGGAGTAGCGGCAGTTCTAGCTAAGAAGCTCAAGCTCAAGGGTAAGACGGCAATTGTTCTGTCGGGTGGAAATATTGATCCGTTGCTGCTGCAGCGAGTAATTCGACATGGTTTAGCTGCATCTGATCGATACACCAACATCGCAGTGATGTTGCCGGATCGACCTGGCCAGTTAGTAAGAACTGCACAGGCAGTTGCCGACGCACATGCCAACGTAGTCGAAGTCCTTCACACACGTCACGGCAATGGACTTCAAATTAGTGAAGTTGAGTTGGATCTCAGTGTTGAAACCAGAGGCAAAGAACACAGAGATGAAGTTATTGAATCTCTAAAGCAGGCAGGGCTGAATCCAAAGCTTTTGAGTGACTAGAACTTAAAGTTTTTGACCTGTTTGATTTCAACGGATATTTCTTTGCCATTTGGAGCTGAGTAGGAAACCTTTTCGCCGACCCGCTTACCCTCGATTGCTTGACCAATGGGGGAGTCTGGGCTGTAGACAGAGAAGTCACCATCTTCGATTTCTTGCTCGTATTTTGTTCCTTCAAAAATCTCGTGTGATCCAAGGAAAAACTCATTGGGCTTTCCATTGATTTCACACACCACCAAAAGGCCTTGCTTAACAACGCCATCGCTGGCATCCGCTTGGCCGACTGTGGCATTAGCGAGCATTTCTTCTAGGCGGTTGATGCGGGCCTCAAGTTTGCCCTGCTCTTCTTTGGCTGCGTGGTAGCCACCATTTTCCTTGAGATCGCCCTCTTCTCGAGCCTCTTGGATGCGCTTAGCAATTTCGTGGCGCTCCACCAAAATCAGCTGCTCCAGCTCGCTCTTGAGCCTGTCATAGGCGTCTTGAGTCAAAAGAATACTGTCGGACATCTTTAGCTTTCGGGAATTGAAAAAGCTCGCCTAGCGAGCTGAGAAAAGTCTATCGCAGTGAGCAGTTGTCAACCAGCCCCGTCACAGCCTCTTCATAGGTATTGATGCTCACGGTATGGGTAGTAATTAGCTGGTCAAATGGGCCAAAGCTGCGCTTGATGTGACCTACCACTGCGAAGGAATTGTTGAGCGCTTCAAGGGTGCAGTCCGCCACTTTCCCTGGCGGCATTTGTATCTCAAAATCGACTTCGGTCTGCCATTCGCTCACAACTCGAAAACCCACTGTGGTGGATTGAATCGGGCTCCAATTAGCCAGACCAAGCAAAACGGTACCAACGGCCAATAAGCCAATACCGATGTAAGCAAAGGGCCGAAGCAGCTTGGGATTGGCTGACTTCTTTCCGTAGCGCTTGGCTAGAAGCTCATCTTTTTGCTCTGTCACACCATAAGGCTAGAGCATTGGTGGAATACTAGAGACGTGAACTTTCTGCTCGGTCTAGATCTTCTGACTACAATGCCTACTCCGGTGGCAGACGACACTTATAACTCTCCCGGTACGATCGGCTTCATCATTACCTTTGCCGTGGCGGTGGGTGCAGTCTTCTTGTTCTTTGACATGAATCGCAGGATTCGCAACACAAAGTATCGCTCCGAAATTCGCGAGAAATTAGCCAAGGAAGATTTAGCCAGTTTTAGCGGCGAAAAACCTGAGCGACCAGAGCCCCCTACTAAGCCCCAGCGATAGATCCCGCAACAGGGCTGATGCTAATCAATAGCGCTGCGGTCCAGTGACAAAAGAACGCCGCAACGGTTAGCGCGTGGAAGTACTCGTGGTAACCAAAGTGCTTGGCGTTCTTCTTCGGCCACTTTGTTCCATAAAAGATCGCCCCCAGAGTGTAGAAGAGACCACCAATTGCAATAAGAAGCATCATCACCCAGTTGGCTTGCCAAAGATCAACCACATAGAAGACAGCTAGCCAACCCATTGCCAAATAAATAGGAACATATAGCCAGCGCGGAGCATTGATCCAAAAGACCCTGAAAAAGATTCCGATGAGCCCAACTGTCCAGACCGTGATAAGAAGCATGATCCCTTTGTCCCTCTCTAAAGCTGAGAAAGCCATCGGGGTGTAGGTTCCAGCGATTAGCAAAAAGATATTGGCGTGATCGATGCGCTTGAGAATCATCTTGATCATTGGTCGCCAGTTGAAACGGTGATACAAAGCGGAGTTTCCAAATAGCAAGACTGAGCTTCCAAAATAAATTGCGGCTGCAGTCTTGGCGAGCCAACCTTCAGCGAAAATCAGCAGGGTGACTCCGCCTAGGACAACAAACGGCAGGACTCCGGTATGGATCCAACCGCGCCAAGTCGGCTTAGTCTCCTGCGGGGCAGGGGCTAGTTCCGACAGGGGAAAATTGGATTCGCTCACCCCGAGAGTGTAAGACAGAAAACTGAAGTTTCTAGCAAGAAAGGGGCCAGGAGCAATAAGTGAATCCTTGAAATACTCGGCGTGTTTGTTCCGGCCAACCTTAAAGCTCAGGCGTAGATTGAGCGAAAGCTCAACAGGCAGGAGCACAAGTGGCAAGCTCTCCAAAGTCCAAGTCATCAGTAAATAAGACAACGGCCCAGGAGGTGAGCAAGCCCGCTGCAACTAAGAAGCCCGATACCTCAGTCAGAACTTTCGTATTAGATACCTCGGTTCTCCTATCAGACCCCAAGGCTTTGTTTCGATTCGCAGAACACGAAGTCGTAATTCCAATAGTTGTTATCAACGAGCTTGAAAAGAAGCGAAACGACTTGGAAATCGGATATTTTGCTAGAAAAGCCCTGCGCTTTCTAGATGACCTTAGACAAAAACATGAGCGGCTAGATTTTCCAGTCCAGGTTGGCGATGGCGGCAGCCTAAGAGTGGAGCTCAACCACATTGATCCGTCGATTCTTCCTGCAGGCTTCCAGCTTGGAGATAACGACTCTCGAATTCTCGCAGTCGCTGCCAATCTCAACAATGAAGGATTTGCTGTAACGGTAGTTTCCAAGGATTTGCCAATGCGCGTGAAAGCTTCGGCAATTGGACTTAGGGCAGAAGAGTATCTACACGAGCTCGCAACTGATGAGTGGAGCGGCGTCAGCGATCTTCATTTGTCAGCGTCTGAAATGGCAAACCTTTATGACTCAGAGGAAATTTCGCACCCAGATGCCAAGAATTTGCCCACCAACACTGGTCTAATTATTCACTCTGAACGCGGTAGTGCCCTGGGTAGGGTTAGCCAGCATGGCACCGTCAAGTTGGTGAGGGGTGACCGCGAGGTATTTGGCGTGCACGGTCGAAGCGCTGAACAGCGTCTGGCTATTGACATGCTGCTAGATCCTGAAATTGGCATTCTTTCCCTCGGCGGCCGCGCAGGTACTGGAAAGAGTGCACTTGCTCTTTGTGCAGGATTGGAATCGGTACTTGAGCGCAGGCAGCACAAACGCATCATGGTTTTCCGTCCCCTCTACGCAGTTGGTGGTCAGGAATTGGGATACTTGCCAGGAACCGAGGGCGAGAAAATGAATCCTTGGGCCCAAGCCGTGTTTGACACTCTTGGAGCACTGGTTTCTAAAGAGGTGATTGACGAGGTAGTGAATCGCAATATCTTGGAGATCTTGCCACTAACTCACATCCGCGGCCGCTCACTTCATGACAGCTTCGTAATCGTAGATGAGGCCCAGTCTCTAGAGCGGAATGTGCTGCTGACTATGCTTTCGAGAATTGGCCAGAAGTCTCGCGTAATTCTCACTCACGACGTAGCTCAGCGCGATAATCTCCGAGTGGGTCGACACGACGGGGTGGCATCGGTTGTGGAAACACTAAAGGGCCAGTCTCTGTTCGGCCACATCACACTGACGCGCAGTGAACGAAGTGACATTGCTGCGTTGGTCACAGACCTTCTTGACTAGCTGGGGATAACTCAACCAAGGCTTCTCGTTAGCCAGCTAGCTTGGCTGCATGCAGGCCGCTTTACTTTTGATTCCTTTTATTTACTTGGTGGCAATTTCGATTCCGCTTTCGATTACTGACATTCGCGAACATCGGCTACCCAATCGACTGACGCTCTCTGCGGCTCTCGTCACTCTTACTTGTCTTTCTGCAGCTACATGGCTGAGCTCTGACTGGCTTGCACTGCTTAGCGCTCTGGTCGCTGCAACAGTCACGTTTCTAATTGGCTGGTTTCTGGCTGCCAAGTCAGCCATTGGCATGGGCGACATCAAGCTTCTGATCTCATTGAATGCTTTTGCCGGTTATCTATCGCCCTTGCTACCGATCCTGAGCCTGACAATTGCTTTAGTGTCTGCCACGCTAGTGAGTTCGATTTTCCTTCTGCGCAAGCGAGCAAGTCTGCAAAGTTCAATAGCACTTGGGCCATATCTACTGCTTGGCTTTTTTGTGGCAGCCACCCCAGGAACTTTAGAGGTTACTGCGGCGGCTTTGTCATAGGAAGAACTGCAAGGGCCTTGTCGAGCTGCTCCATCGTCAACTTCTCGCCATCCACTAACCCCAAAGCAACTGTTGCCTCTTTAACGGTAACTCCATTTTCAACTGAATACTTAGCAATCTTCGCCGCCGCTTCATAGCCGATGAAGCGATTTAGTGGAGTAACAATAGAAGGGGAAGACTCAGCGAGTGCCTTTGCGCGTTCCGCATTGATCTCTAGCCCCTTCACCGTCTTGTCGGCCAAGACTTTCATTGAGTTAGTAAGCAAACGAATTGATTCCAGCAGAGCATTGCCCATAACTGGTATTGCAACATTCAATTCAAAGTTTCCAGACGCACCGGCCCAGGTAACAGTTGCATCGTTTCCGATTACTCTTGCGCAAACCATTAACACTGCTTCTGGCACAACCGGATTTACCTTGCCAGGCATGATTGAGCTACCAGGCTGCAAATCTGGAATGTGGATTTCAGCCAAACCAGTGTTTGGTCCTGAGCCCATCCAACGGATGTCGTTGTTTATTTTTGTAAGGCTAACTGCAATTACCTTTAGAGCACCTGACACTTCAACCAGGGCATCCCTAGCGCCCTGCGCCTCGAAGTGATCCCGAGCCTCAGTGATTGGAAGTCCGGTGTCTTTAGCAAGTCGCTGAATAACTTCCTGCGGGAACCCTTTGGGAGTGTTGATGCCGGTTCCGGTCGCGGTTCCACCTTGTGGAACTTCAGCCACCCTTGCAATGGTCGCCTTCACTCGTTCAATCCCATAGCGAATCTGGGCAGCGTAGCCGCTAAATTCCTGACCGAAGGTGACAGGCGTTGCGTCCATCAGGTGAGTTCGACCTGGCTTTACGGAATCCTTCCAAGCCTTTGCCTTTTCCTCCAAGGCGGCAGCTAAGTATTCCAGGGCGGGCACCAAGTCTTTTACCAAAGCACTTGTTACGGCGACATGAACACTAGTTGGAAAAACATCATTTGATGACTGGCTGGCATTTACGTGGTCATTCGGGTGGACATCTTTACCCAGTCGAACACTTGCCAAAGTTGCCAACACTTCATTCATGTTCATGTTTGAAGAAGTTCCGGAGCCGGTCTGGAAGACATCTACCGGAAATTCAGAGAAGTGTTTGCCTGCGATTACCTCATCAGCGGCCGCGCTGATAGCATCAGCGATTTCAGCTGAAAGAATTCCTAGTTTGGCGTTGGCTTGGGCTGCAGCCTTCTTAATCCTGGCCAGGGCAATCAAATGCTCTTGCTCCAGTGGCGTTCCACTGATTGGAAAGTTTTCCACGGCACGCTGGGTCTGGGCCCGATAGAGCGCATCCTTCGGGACTTTAACTTCTCCCATAGTGTCGCGTTCAATGCGGTATTCCATTACCCATCCTTTCGAAGTGGCCCAAGTGCTGAAATCAATGAAACATTGCCCTCGGCCAGTCGGTACTCGGCGCCAACCACTGCCAGTCTGCCAGATTCAATGTAGGAGCGGATGAGGCTAGACCGCTCAACTAATTCATCGATGGTGTCCTCGATGTGATTGTGGGTCAGTTGGTCAAGGCTACTTTCGCCCGCTGCAAGGGATCTTTCGATGGTGGGTCCAATTCGAGCCACTAAGTTCTTTATGAACTCTCCCTTGGTGGCAAGCTTGCCTTGCTGAGAGTCCAGCGATGCCTTTACTGCACCGCACTCATCATGCCCTAGAACCAAAATCAAGGGAACGTGCAATACCTCGACCGCAAACTCCAACGATCCGAGGATGGTTTCGGCAATAACCTGACCGGCATTTCGGACCACAAACAAGTCACCCAGTCCAACATCAAAAATCATTTCGGCGCTCAAGCGAGAATCGGAGCAACCAAACAGGGCGGCAAACGGAGCCTGCTGATCAGCAAGCTCAACTCTCAACTCTGCATCTTGCCTTGGGTGAGCTGGCGTTCCGGCAACAAAGTTTTTGTTACCAGCCGACAGCAAATCCCAAGCCTGCTGTGCAGTAGTGGGTCTGCTCAACTATTTTCCTAACTGCGCTGCTATCGCTTCGGCCAGGACTTCAAAATCCGCTTCGGCCGCTGTTCCATAGATTACAACTGTCCAACTCTCAGTTCGATAGAGCATGGCTAGTTCTTTGGTTCCTGGAGGATCGGAGGGGGTCCTGGTTGGGTAGATTTCCCAACTTAGTCCGGCAATTTCTTTGGTACCAGCAAGTGAATTGCCAGCCAAGACATCTGACTCCCAGGACGGGTTTGAATTGAATGATTGAGTTAGCGCTAAGAATTGAGAGTCCTCAGTTACAAACCCCACATACCAGACATCCAAACCAAGTTGCTTTTCAATCCGCGCAGCATTGGACCACCAGGATTCTGGAATGCTTGGAGCCAGGACATCCTTGGCAAGTGAAGACTTTGCTTCGTCGGCAACGCTTTGATAATCAACTCTCTGAATCAAACTCGAGTCATCACGGGGGACACCCAGGACAATTAGCGCAACCACTCCGAGGGTTGCCAGCATCGAGAAAACTAGATTGCGAACCGTTTGTTTAGCTCGCCGTTCAGAGGCGCTACTCACTTGCTGTCTTTTTTGCCTTGGGCATCGCTGAGTTTCTTTCGAGCTCCGCTGAGCCACTCTTCACAAACCTTGGCTAGTGCTTCGCCTCTTTCCCAAAGCGCCATGGAGGCATCCAGAGTGACGTTTTGCTGCTCCAGCTGGGCAACAACCTGCTGCAGCTCATCTCGCGCTTCTTCATAGCTCATTTTTGAAATGTCTTTAGCCATCACTTTTTCCTAACCGACTTGGCAGTAGCCATTATTTCTTGTTTTGAAAGTTGAATCTTAAAGTCCTGTCCCTGCTTGACCTCGCGCAGAATTGCGCCAGTTTCATCGGTCACGACAGCGTAGCCGCGCTCCAGGGTTAATTTCGGCGAAAGTGCTCGAACGCTACTCACCAACTGTCCCAGTTCACTCTTGGCCTTGGTCAATCGCCAATCCAGAATCTCGGACAGGCGTTTGGTCAGAATCGTTAGTTGCTCTGCCTGTGCGTCGACAAAACCAAATGGGCTGGCAAGAACGGGCCTGGAAACTATTGCTTTGATTAGCTGCTGCTGAGTTTCGAGATAGGAACTAATGCGGAAGCTAATTCGATCGAGTGCGGTTCTGATGTTCTTTCGCTCTTCAACAACATCTGGCACAACTCTCTTGGCAGCATCGGTTGGGGTAGAGGCGCGAAGATCCGCTACTAAGTCAAGTAGTGGTTGGTCGTTCTCGTGACCAATCGCGCTAACAATTGGCTTCGATAATTCGGCAGCTACACGAACCAATCTCTCATCGCTAAATGGCAAAAGATCCTGGAAGCTTCCACCACCGCGAGCAATGATAATGACATCCACTTCACTCATCGCATCAAGTTGCTGCATAGCCATCACAATCTCAGCGGCAGCGCGATCTCCCTGAACCAATGTGTGAATTACTTCAAACTGAACTTCTGGCCAACGGTTTCTGGCATTCTGCAAAACATCTTTCTCAGCGTCTGAGTTTGCGCCAGTGATTAGGCCAATTTTGTTCGGTAAGAATGGAAGTGGCTTTTTTCTTGCGGGATCAGTCAGACCTTCTTTTATTAGCTGCTGACGCAACCTCTCAATGCGCTCCAATAGTTCACCAAGGCCAACTTTGTGCATTTTCATAACGCGCATAGTTAGTTTGCCGTTTTTTGCCCAGAAGGCTGGCTGAACCAGCGCCACCACCCGGTCGCCCTGCTTCAGTCCAACTTCAATGTCAACATCACTGGCATCAAAAGCATGAATTTCGATGGAATTTTCTAAATCTAAGTCTCTTAGCGAGCCAAAAAGGTTGGTTCCACGAAGCTGAATCTGCTGAAGTTCTCCTTCGACCCAGACTTTGCCTAGTTTTTCAATCCAGTCCTTTAGGCTCTTAGACAGCTGAGAGACCCGCCAAGGGGAATGTTCACTAGAGACTTTCGATTGAGACTCTAGATCCGCTTTTTCCTGCACGGCTGGCTCCCTAAGCGGTTCGTAGAATTGGACGGTGACTGCTATTAACCCTAACGCTAGGGCAGACAAAGAAACCCCGAAAAGGGTCCTACTAGCCGCCCCCAGAGGCTACTGCGCCGGGGTTGACCGGGCGGTGATTGCGGTTGAGAAGGCGCTTGACCACTACGGTGCCCCGGTTTATGTTCGCAAGCAAATTGTCCATAACAAACATGTGGTTCAATCGCTCGAGGCACGTGGGGCGATCTTTGTTGACGAAGTTGATGAAGCCCCTGAGGGTTGCGTGATGGTTTTCTCCGCTCACGGAGTTGCCCCAACTGTCATTGAAGCTGCCAAGGCTCGAAACCAAAGAACCATCGATGCCACGTGCCCGTTGGTAACCAAGGTTCATCGCGAAGTAATCAGGTTTGCCAATGAAGGTTATGAAATCTTGCTGGTCGGTCACGAAGGCCATGAAGAGGTAGAGGGAACCGCTGGTGAAGCCCCCCATGCCGTCAAGCTAATCGATGGCGACAAAGATATTGAGTCAGCTCAAGTGAAGGATCCAGAAAAAGTAATTTGGTTATCTCAAACCACTCTCTCGGTCGACGAAACCATGGAAACTGTCACCAAGCTACGCAAGAGATTCCCGCTGATGCAGAATCCACCCAGCGATGATATTTGTTACGCAACACAGAACCGACAAGTTGCGATCAAGAAGGTTGGCGCAATGTCAGATCTAGTAATTGTCGTCGGATCTGCCAACAGCTCTAACACAGTTCGCCTAGTTGAGGTTGCACTCGATGCTGGTGCAAAGGCTGCCTACCGCGTTGACTTCGCATCGGAAATTGATGATAAGTGGTTTGAAGGCGTAGCAACTGTCGGTGTTACCTCCGGCGCATCTGTACCAGAGGAGCTAGTCGATAATGTCTTGAAGTATCTAGCAGAGCGCGGCTACGGATCTGTTGAAACCATTACAACAGCCGAGGAAGACATTCAGTTCTCGCTGCCGAAGGAACTTCGCAAAGATCTAAAGGCGGCAGGCCACTAATTACCAGCTGGATTTGCCCGCAGATCCAAGCTGAGTAGCAGCCTCAACGATTCTCTTAGCCATGCCAGCTTCTGCTAACTTGCCCCAGTTGCGTGGGTCGTAGGTCTTTTTGTCTCCAACCTCACCATCAATACGCAGCACACCGTCATAGTTTTTAAACATGTGATCGACAATTGGTCGAGTAAATGCATACTGGGTGTCAGTATCAATGTTCATCTTGATAACGCCGTTTCTAACGGCTTCTGCAATCTCCCCTGTAGTTGAGCCAGAGCCACCGTGGAATACGAGATCAAATGGCTTGTCTTTTCCGTATTGCTTGCCAACCTGCTGCTGAATTTCAGCTAGCAATTCAGGGCGGAGCTTTACGTTTCCAGGCTTGTAGACACCGTGAACATTTCCAAAGGTTAGAGCAGCTAGATAGCGACCATTCTCGCCAAGACCAAGCGCCTGTGCAGTCTTTAGGCCATCCTCGACGGTGGTGTAAAGGTGCTCGCCCATTCCGCCTTCAACGCCATCTTCTTCGCCGCCCACAACACCGACTTCAATTTCAAGAACAACGCCAATTTCGTTGGTTTTGTTCAGTAGCTCTTTGGCAATCTCTAAATTCTTAGCTAGCGGCACTGCCGAGCCATCCCACATGTGAGAATTGAAAATTGGCTGGCCACCACTCTTGACCTGCTGTGCGGAGAGATCCAATAGAGGTCTGACAAAGCCAGCTAGCTGATCTTCTGCGCAGTGATCGGTGTGTAGAGCAACCTTGATGGAGTAATTCTTGGCAACTTCGCGAGCAAAGGCTGCAAAACCTAACGCACCACTGACTCGGTTTTTGATGGTTGGTCCGCTCCAGTAGTCAGCGCCACCGGTTGAAACCTGCAAGATACCGTCACTGCCTGCGGCCTGCAGACCTGCTAATGCAGCATTCAAAGTCTGTGATGAAGAGACGTTGATAGCGGGATATGCGAAAGAGCCAGACTTTGCTCGATTGAGCATTTCTTGATATTCAGCGGATGAAACAACTGGCATCTTTACCCCTTAGCCTTTGCCGGCTCACCTAACAGGCGAGCTCTGTCTGGAATTAGTTCAACTGTAGCCTCGACCAAGTTGTCAATCGACTGCAGGCCACTGGTTGGCTGCTGCACCTTCGCCGCACCCCACTGAACAGCGGAAGCAATTCCCTTCGCGACGTCAAAACCTACGCCGTAAGCATTGGGCTCAGACTCATCAGCTGCCACTGCAGCCAGGAATCCTGCAATTGTTGAGTCACCAGCACCAACCGTGTTGATCACTTTAACTGGCTGGGTATAAGCGTGAATGGCGTGGGTCTTAGTGACAGCAACGATTCCATCTACACCCAAAGACGCCATAACGCAGTTGATGCCCCAGTTATTGAGTTCGCGTGCTGCATCAATAACGTCACCGATTGTGTTTAGGTCCTTGTTTACACACTCTGAGAGTTCGTGGGAGTTTGGTTTCATGATGGTTGCGCTGCCCTTTTGCGCCCAGTAGCGAAGCGCAGGTCCTGAAGTATCAAGAATTACCCTGACGCCCAGTGCCTCCATGCGATCAAACAGTGGCTGAAGATCAATTACCTTGCCGGTTTCGACAATCTCTGGGTGAGCACCAGCAATTACTAACCACTTTGCCTCGTAGTCGCGAACCGTGCGCTCAGTGAGATCAATGACAGATTTCCAATCACGCTCATATAGTGGCCTGGGGTGCTCGTTGATTTTGGTGGTGGGGCCGTCGTACTCAACAACGGTGGTTGAAACTCTAAGTGTGCCATCAACCCACAGTGGAATTAGAAAACTAGATCCGGTGCGCTTGAGTACTCCTGGGTCGGCATTACCAATCGGAATAACGCCAGGCGCTGCCATGTTCACCAGCTGCAGTCCACGAGAAACGTTAATTCCCTTTCCTGCTAGCTCTTCGCCAACGCGTTCGGCGCGATTTACACCACCTTCAACCAGGTCTTTGACGAAATAGGTACGGTCCAGTGTCGGGGAGGGGGTCAGGGTAACTACCGGGGATTTCCGCTCGGCCATGAGACTCCTTGGATGTGAATAGTTGATAGACACTCACACCTTTGTAGGCGTCTGACTAACTATAGCCAAGCCTCGGCTATTTCTCCTCGGCCAACTCCTTGGCGGTGAGGGAGCTGGGCGAGCTCTCGATCTGCTTCGGCGCCTCGATGGTTTCGACCCCCAACTGATTCTCATCCAGGTCGTTTAGCTTGCGGGCCGTAACTAACATTCGGGACTCCAGCGAAGAAACAAAGCTGTTGTAGCTCTTAACGGTGGAGGTTATTTTGCTGCCCAAATCGGCCGCCAACTCCGCCACCTTGCCCACGCGCTCATAGAGCTCCCGACCAAGTTTGATCATCGAGCGCACCTGATTCTCATCGGCATTTTGGCGCCAGATGTAGTTGATGGTTTTGAGAACGGAAAACAGTGAAACGGGCGAGGCTAGTGCCACGTTCTTTCTGAATGCATATTCAAGAAGCGCTGGTTCAAGCTCCAGTGCCGAGGACAGAAGTGATTCGGTTGGGACAAAACAAATCACAAAGTCCGGAGAGCTATCGAGCCCTTCCCAGTAAGCGCGCGAGGCAAGTTCATCGATGTGCCCCTTGAGCGCTTTGACGTGCTCTGACAAAAGGCGCTTTCTGCGCTCCTGCTCTTCTGCCAGTGCTAGCTCACTAATTGCAGATGCTTCCTGATACTTATCAAATGGAACCTTGGAGTCAATCGCCAGTGTTTTGTTGCCTGGCAAATTGATGATCATGTCGGCTCGGCCACTTTTCTCACCAGATGTGATTGTGGCCTGTTCAGAGAAATCAGCGTGCTTAATTAGCCCTGCTAACTCCACCAATTTGCGAAGTTGAGCCTCACCCCAAACTCCGCGCAAAGAATTTGATGTCAGAGCTTGCGATAGGGCCTGCGTTTGTTTTCTAAGGTTTTCATCTATTTCAATAGCGCTCTTGAGCTGTTCAGATATGGTGCTGAATTGCTCAAGTCTTTCCTTTTCAAGTCGCTGAACGGTGGACTGCATTTGTTCGAGCTGCTGCTTTACAGGAGCTAGTTCTAGTAGGACCTTGTTTTCCTGCTCTAGCTGCAGGGCTTGCTCTTTTGATTTTTCATCGGCTCGCTTTAGTTGTGCGCGAAGCTCGGCTTCCGTGGCAAGCAGTGCGGCAATTTTGGCGGCTTCGCTGCCGCCGCCCTTGCGCTTGGCTACTCGGTAGCCAATAAAGCCGCCAAGGATTAGACCAATTAGCAGGGCATTTAGGCCGAGCCAGAGTGCGGTTTCCATACCCGAAGTATCGCAGTGCTATCCGACAACAAGTGGAAGCAAACGCTGAGAGGTCTTCTGAAGCAGTCCAGTTAGGTCCACCACCTCATGCCGGTTTGCCATATGCAGGACAATCCGAGCGCAGGCATCAGCATCGGCTAGAGCATCGTGATGGTTGAATTCCTCGTGACCAATCGCGTAGGCAACGGCGTTCAGGCGGTAGCTCTCCAGCTCATAAGTCTTTCTGGCCATCTTTAGGCTGCAGGCATAGCTGAGGTTAGGAAGATCAAATTCGACCGCTGCACTGGCTTCTCTGAGCACACCCATATCAAAGCTGGCGTTATGGGCAATTAATGGAAGGCCTTCGGTGAACAGCAGCAGTTCTGGAAGGGCATCGGCAAAGCCTGGTGCATCGGCCACATCCTCCGGCTTGATGCCGTGGATAGCGATGTTGCCAGGGTGAAACCAGTCATAACCCAGAGGTGGCTGGAAGAGCATGGAGAGGCTCTCTTGGATTTTCCCATCCAATACCCTCACCAGCCCTACCGCACACGGTGATGCCGGAGATGAATTAGCGGTCTCAAAATCAATTGCAACGAAGTCCAATGCCACAGTGCAATTATGGGGGAAGTAGACTTCCCCGGTGGCACTAACCATCGGAATCGTCGGATTACCTAACGTAGGTAAGTCCACTCTCTTTAATGCACTTACCAAGAACACGGTCTTGGCCGCAAATTATCCTTTTGCAACCATTGAACCGAACATCGGTGTGGTGAATTTGCCAGATAGCAGACTTGATCGTTTGGCTGAAATTTTCTCATCAGAAAAAATCATTGCCGCACCGGTTTCGTTTGTTGACATCGCTGGAATCGTCAAGGGAGCCTCCGAGGGAGAGGGACTGGGAAATCAGTTCCTGGCAAACATTCGAGAGGCGGACGCAATTGCCCAAGTGGTGCGAGGTTTTGTTGACTCCGATGTTGTCCACGTCGAGGGCCGGGTTGATGCGAAAAGCGATATCGAAACCATCAATACCGAGCTGATCCTGGCAGATTTGCAGACCCTAGAAAAAGCTCGGCCCAGAATTGAAAAGGAAGTCAAGGGTAAGAAGGCTGAACCGCAAGTGCTGGAAACCATTGACCAGGCGATTGCAGTTCTAAATGGCGGAACCCCGCTCTCGCTCAGCAAGCTAGACATCACTGACATAAAGGAGCTTGGACTACTAACCGCTAAACCAATGCTCTTTGTCTTCAATGTGGATGAATCAATTCTGAGCAGTGATGAAAAGCGAAAAGCTTTGGCTGAGCTAGTGAAACCAGCGGAAGCAGTCTTTCTGGATGCCAAGGTTGAAAGCGAGTTGATTGACCTTTCTAAAGAAGATGCAGCAGAGCTGTTGGTTTCTCTCGGCCAAGCCGAGAGTGGACTAGATCAGCTAGCAAGAATTGGTTTTGCCACGCTCGGACTGCAGACTTACCTAACCGCTGGACCGAAAGAAGCTCGAGCCTGGACAATCCGCAAGGGCTGGAAGGCTCCGCAAGCAGCGGGTGTCATCCACACTGATTTTGAGAAAGGCTTTATCAAGGCAGAGATAGTCTCCTTCAGCGATCTTGATAGTGCCGGCTCTATGGCGGAAGCCAAAGCCCAAGGCAAGGTTCGCATGGAGGGTAAGGACTACGTCATGCAAGACGGTGATGTGGTGGAGTTTCGGTTTAATGTCTGAGCTCTACGCGGTTGAGCGAAGCTATCCAGTTAGCTTAGAGCGGCTATGGTCAGCCTGGACCGAGGCAGTGGAATTGGAAAAGTGGTATAGCCCAACTGATCTCAGTGTCGTCCCGGGAACCGCAGTTTCTGAGTGTCACGAAGGCGGCTGGTGGACAGTGGCTGTCGATGCTTCTACTTTTGGTTTTATCGCTTACTTCTATGGCAATTACTCACATGTAACTGAAAAATCAAAGCTGGTTCACACCCTCAATTACACGCAATCCCACGAGACTTTTTTGGCACGAACTGCCGAGCCTGAACCTCACGTTATTGAGATTGATTTCAAACAACTGGAGCAGGGATCGTGGGTGAGGTTTTCCCAACATGGCGATCTGGAAGCCTTTGGTGAAGACCAAGCCTTGCAAGCGAAAGCTGGCATGGAGTCTTACTTCGACAACCTAGGCCTTTATCTGGCTCAGCCCTAAGGTTCTGAAGCGGTTAGGCATACCTAACTTATGGGTTAGGATTGAGGCGTGTTTTCAACCCCCATCCGCCTTTCAATCACTCAAGACATAGTTGGCTGGTTCGACCAGATCGGACCCTTCCTGTTCTATGCAGTGGTGTTTGGACTGGTATTTGCCGGAACCGGCTTGTTTGTTGGGGCCTTTATCCCGTTCATAACTGGAGATTCGCTGGTTTTTGCAGCAGGTCTTGTAGCTGCGGCCCATCAGGACTCGATCAACATCGTTGTGATGGTGATTGGAGTGGGCATAGCTGCTTGGCTGGGAGACCAAGTTGGTTACACGCTCGGTCGTCACTTCGGAAGACCGTATCTTGATAAGCGCCAGGGCAAGTGGCTTAAGAACGCAATTGCCAAGTCAGAGATTTTCTATGTTCGCTATGGCTGGTGGTCGATTGTGGTTGCTCGCTTCATACCGTGGGCCAGAGTGATCATTCCGGCGCTCGCCGGCATTAGCAAGATGAACTACTACAAGTTCTTTAGTGCCAACTTGGTTGGTGCTCTTCTTTGGGGCTGCGGTCTAACTCTGGCTGGCTTCTTTACCTATTCGATTCCTTGGGTTCGCGGAACTGTCTATGCAATTGCGATTGCGGTAATTACCCTGAGCGTGATTGCCGGTGTTAGAACCTGGTTAGAAAACAGAAAAGTTAATTCTCAATAATTAATTGCGCTAATTCCAAAGACTTTTCTTTTTCGTAGAACTCGTCTTCTTGCGCTGACCAAATAGAAAAGTAACCATCAAATTTACCGCTATCGCGCTGATTAAATCTTTTCTTTCTAATCTGGAAATCTGCCTCAACCCAGATTGTGATATCTCCAATCTCACTGGTTAGACGACTGATTGAACCGCAGCCTTCAACTATCAATGCGGTTCCGCCAGAGAATTCTCGGTGACCATTGACCGCGTCAATCGCACCCCTTTTATTATCGGCCCAGTTCCAAACTTGCCAATTGGCCGTCTTTCCTTGAGAGAGGGGAGTGAGAATCTGAGTCAGAAGATAAATGGATCCGCTGGCTAGGCCCTCCCAGCCTGGATAGAGGTCGTCCATCGATATGACTCGAGCGGCCTGTTTTTCTGATTGGAAGTAAAGCTCGGCCAGTTTGTTTGCAAAGAGGCTCTTGCCCGCAGCCGCTCTGCCATCGATCAAGACAATGGGCAGCTTTCCAGACTCCTGTTTCTCAATAAGTCGCTGAAATGCTATATCGAGACCGGATTGGAAGTCGCTTCGCACCGCTTGAGCTTAGCTAAAGCGCTGGTTGATTAGGTAAGTGTTACGCGGATCTTTTCTGGATCGCTCTGCCAGCTCTCGCACAGTCAATTCTTCGCTTGCTCCATCAATCGAACCCTGCTTGCCAATGGCAATTACGCAAACCACCCAGTGGTCTGTGACGTTCAGAATTTGAGCAATCTCATCGGGCAGTATTCCACCCATGAAGTGGCTTCGAAGCCCCATCGACTCAGCCTGCATGACCAGTTGCATGGAGGCTAGCCCTAGGTCATAGTAGGTCGCGGCCTGGTTGCGATCGTTACCTTGTTCGGTTTGCCTGCCCAAGATCACTGCATATAAAGAGGCAGCGGGTGCCCAAGCTTGATTGAAGCCGGTTAGCCCCTTCTGACTCAGCTGATTGAACAGCTCATCGCCTCTAGTCAAGAAAACAACTTGCCAAGGCTGCTGATTCATCGAGCTGGGAGCCCAGCGCACCGCTTCACCGAGCGAGTTGATTTGCTCGCTAGATAAAGCAAATGAGGAATCAAATATGCGAGGTGACCAACGGTTTCGAATAAGGTCTGCTAAAGGCGCAATAGTTTGGGCTGGTTTATTTGGTGTAGTCATCAGTTATTTCAACTGGACTAGTTTGCTAATGCTTCCCGCAGATCCGACAAAAATTCCTTGATTTCGCTCTCCTGGGTATTCCATGAGCACATCAGACGAACTCTGCCCTTGGTATCCCAGTCATAGAACGACCACTTTTCGCGAAGCTGGTTGGCAACTTTTGCATCCATCACAGGGAATACCGCATTTGCTTCGGGTGTCAGATCAACAATGAGCTTCTTGCCATCCGCCAAGCTGCCCAGCTCTGAATACAGAAGGCGCGCCATTGCGTTGGCATTTTGAGCAAGCTCCAGTGCTAGGCCGGATTCATAGAGAGCATTTAGCTGAGCCGAGAGGTAGCGCATCTTGGAACCCAGTTGCATGCCACTCTTTCTCAGAAATGGAATCTGCTCAGCCAGACTTTGACCTGTATCACTTTGAGCATCAGTTACCACCACTGCCTCGGCCAGTAGTCCACCAATCTTGGTGCCGCCGAGAGAGACTAGATCAACACCAGCATCGGTTGTGAAGGATGCGAAGCTAGTGCTGAGCGCTGCGGTAGCATTTGAAATTCTTGCTCCGTCTAGATGGAAAACTAGATTATTTTCCTTTGCAAGGTTGGCAATGTCAGCTACTTCAGCAGCTGAGTAAACAGTTCCATACTCGGTTGAGTTGGTAATTGAAATTGCAGACTGCTGAGCCCGATGAACAAATCCAACATCGCGCAATTCTGGCTCAATCATCTCTCTAGTTAGTTTGCCGTTGCCATGTGTGTTGGGGACATACCAGAGTTTGATCCCGGCTACTTTTTCTGGCGCACCACCCTCGTCGAGGTTCAGGTGAGCAGTCTCTACGCAGATAACAGCGCCCCACCGTGGCAGTGCGGCTTGAAGTGCAACAACATTGGCAGCGGTGCCATTGAAAACAGGAAAAGCGGCAGCTTTTTTACCAAACAGGTTTTGTACCGTCTGCTGAAGTTTTTCAGTCTCACTGTCTGCACCATAGGCAGGCTGCGCTCCAGAGTTAACTTTGTTGATTGCCTCCAACACTTTTGGATGTACAGGTGCGTAGTTATCAGAGGCCAGGTTGCGTTTTTCAAGCATTTAACTAACCTAGCGACTACACTTGGCCGGTGACCCAAAAAGGCTTAATTCTGTTTTCACTAACAGGCTTTTTCTGGGGATTGCCATACTTCTTTATTGTTCTCGCGCTAGATAGTTTCTCGACGCCTTCGATTGTGTTTCTGAGAGTCTTTCTTGGCGCCTTAGTGCTCATTCCCTATGCGATTTATGCCGGGGGACTAGCTAAAGCCTTCAAAGCCTGGCCTTATGTTTTGATTTTCGCGGTAACGGAGATGGTGGTGCCTTGGTGGCTGATCACCGAGGCAGGCAAGCACATTCCATCTGGTCTTTCTGGCCTATTGGTTGCAACAGTTCCCTTTTTTGTGGTGGCGATCTTGGCGATTTTCCTCAAAGACCGCAAAGCTCTGAGACCTAGACCTCTGAGCGGAATGTTGATTGGGTTCTTAGGCGTTGCTGCCCTAGTTGGTGTTGATTCCTTCACGGGAGCAATCGACCCGCTCTATGTGTTCTTTGTAATTTTGGCTTCGCTGGGGTATGGAGTTGCTCCGATTGTTGCCAACCTCAAGCTCAAGGACGTTTCTTCAGCTTCCATGATTGGACTGAGCATGTTGATGGTGTCAGTTGTCTATGCACCATTCGCCGTCCCCAATCTCGGGGCTGAATTTGCCCAGGCCAGCGTCCAAAGTTTGATTGCTGTTTTGGTCTTGGGTTTGGTTTGCTCGGCTGCCGCATTCGTACTCTTTTTCAAGCTGATCAAGGAAATTGGACCTGCCAAATCCTCTTTGATAACTTACGTCAATACTGCAGTTGCGCTGTTTTTAGGAATTGTTTTCCTAAGCGAACCAATCACAATCGGTCTGCTGATCGGAATTCCACTCATCACAGTTGGCCTAGTGCTGGCGGGTGGGGGAGATCAAGAGACTGAAGTAGGAAAGCCCTAGGGAATTATTTCGACCTGAGCTGGTTTTTCTTTTCATGCGTTTTGTTCTGCCACTTCTTTTGCTTGCTGCCCTGACCGGTTGCGGCAGCCCTGCTGCTACTCAGGCAGTGCCAGAACAAACCGAGTCCGCATCAGCAGAACCTTCACAAACTATGGATCCGATGGAATCGGAGACCATGGATCCAATGGAGACTGAATCAGTGGAGGAAACTGAGTCGGACGAGACCGAGAGCTCAGCAAGTCCCACTGCATCAGCCACGGCAACCGCAACACCGACGCAAAGCGCATCACCTACACAGTCGGCAGCTGGCTACACGATGGCTGAGGTTGCCAAGCGCAACACTCAAACTGAGTGCTGGGTGGCAATCGATGGTGGTGTCTATGACCTCACCGATTGGATTAGACAGCATCCAGGTGGATCCGGTTCGATTCGAGCACTTTGCGGAACCGATGGAACTAATCAATTTATTTCTCAGCATGGTGGTGAGTCGAGACCCTCTTCAACGCTGGATCGCTATTACCTTGGTCCATTAGCTGGCTAGTTTAGAAAGTAAATTATCTGAGTTAGAGAAATATCACCTTTGTCAGAAAATAGACTTTCTGCGTTATGGCCCTTGCAGCGAAAATGTACATCAAACCCAGCACGCAGATTCCTTGCGTCAACTTGGCGGCTGATGTGGATTTAGATGATATTAAGCCTTGGGCAGCCAATTTTGAAACTGCACGGACGATGGTTTTGGAGAAAAGCGCTCCATCTCTATTTGTTTTTGTGGAAAACTCAACCAAGCTGACCAAGCAACTTTCCAAACTTAAGCAGCTCTGGGATCAGAGAGTCACCTTTTGGCTGTTCTATCCCAAGGCCCCGCATCTTCAGACGGATTTGGGTAGAGATAAGACTTGGGAAATTATGAAAAAGCAGGGTATGAGTGGAACCAGACAAGTCGGAATAGATGAGCTTTGGAGCTGTCTTTACTTCAAAAACAAGGACTAGATGGCGTAGTGGTCTTCTGAAACGTTGCGAATCAGTTTGGCATTAACCCCAACCGCTACCGTGCCAGCCGGCATACTCTTAGTCACTACAGCGTTGGCACCAACTCTGCAGTCATCGCCGATAGTGATGTTGCCAATCAGTTTGGCTCCCGCCCCCAGAATTACTCGATTGCCAACAGTCGGATGGCGCTTCACTGCATCTAAGGTCTTGCCTCCCAAAGTCACGCCGTGGTAGATCAGAACATCATCACCGATCTCAGCTGTTTCACCAATGACAACCCCAACTCCGTGATCAATGACCAACCTTCGGCCAATTGTCGCGCCAGGGTGAATCTCGATGCCGGAGAAGAATTTGGCATAGTTAGAGAGCATTCTTGAAATAATTC
>JACCED010674775.1_pt1 | contig 37502 bp, 34 predicted proteins | sample 7455021 | NCBI WGS metagenome assembly JACCED01 (sample SAMN15323456, study PRJNA562643) | freshwater metagenome | isolation source: river surface water | place: USA:Blue River Watershed | collected 2017-08-19
ACTAGATTCTAAGAATATTCCAGTTCCTTCAATTTATGGTCAGCTCGGTCTAAGTTTGTTATTATTATATACATTGGATTTTGAGTCATTGATTTATTACGTGGCTTTCACCTTATCATTTTTTACTATTTTAACGGTATTCGGGATTTTTGTATTGCGAATCAAAGAAGGAAAACCTCTTGGTTATAAAGCTTTTGGTTATCCCATAACTCCGTTGATTTTCATTGTGATGACCAGTTCGGTGGCATGGTTTTTCATAACAGAAAAACCGTTTGAAAGTTTATTGGGACTCGGTACTGGTTTGGTGGGAGCTGGGTTGTATTTTTTCAGGGTTAAGGACTAGGTCCTTAAATTTAAAAGTCCACCATTTTTTCACCATGAAGGGTCTTTCTAGAATGGGAAATAATAAAAATGACCCAAACAATCCAATGATTATTAATAAAACCCATAGAACATAACCAGAAACATCTCCCCATAAATTGATTTTTTGGAAAATGCGTCCAACTCCGCTAATTATTGGATAGTGAACTAAATAGATAATATAACAAGCACTGCCTAATCTATAAATCAATTCATGACTTAAGAATGAGTTGAGTGCTTTTTGGATAATGACTAAATAGAGGATAACAAGCAGTATTACTGTTTCAATTAGGTCGAAATAGTGTGAGGTAATTAAATGACGTGAAAAGAATAAGAATAAAATTAGAGCAATTGATATGACATTTTTAGCAAAATTTTCCTTGATAAGAGTTGAAAGTTTATCTTGATATGAGTATAAAAGTGAAATTAGGATACCTGAAGTAAAAAATTTCATATTGGGAAGCAGTGGAACATTTAATGAGAATAGTTCAATGAAAATTATAAATAAGACCCAAAAAAGGATTTTCTTCCTAAATAGAAACCAAAATAGGGGCAAGAATATATAGAATGCGAATTCAACATCAAGTGACCAATAAACAGCTAACAGTTTATTCATTTGAAAATAGGTACTAGTATAAGTAACGACATAAAAGTAGCTTTCGATAAATTTATTGGGGTCTCCAAATAAGCTAATTTGCAAAACAACCATTAGTGCGGCAGTTATGAATAAAGGAGGCTCAATTCTTTCAAACCTTCTTCTGAGGTAACTCCAATAATTAAATTTAGCGGAATTTAATATCAATTGTTGACTTAATACAAAACCTGAAATGGCGAAAAACATGTGTACTCCCCCGTGACCATTTTCAAAGTATTTTAGAGTATCATCTTCTAATAAATACTCAAGAGCATAGGAAGATGAATGAGTAATTATTACGATTAGTATAGAAAGAAATCTTAATCCGTCAATGGGTTTAATGATTTTGTTTTCGGGTATTGGTCTTGAAAAATACGGTTTAAGATTACGAAGATTAAAAAAAGGCATCAGGCAAAGTTATTGACTTTCCAAGTTCTTTTTTTCATTGAAAAGCGGTTCTTTGATGCGGAAGGTAAATGCGGCCGCGAGTAAGAAGAATATTCCGCCTATCATGACGTATTTGATGGGGTAGTTGTTGCAATAGTCGCGAACTATAATGCCACCAATTAATCCGTTGATGATTTGGGGAATGACTATGAAGAAATTGAAAATTCCCATGTAAACACCCATTTTTTGGGTAGGGATTTTATCTACTAAGAGAGTGTAGGGTATTGAGAGAATGCTTCCCCAGGCGAGTCCTACTCCAATCATTGGAATCCATAAAAGGTCTGGATTTGAGATGAAATACATGGAAAGAAGTCCTATTCCGCCGGCAGTTAAAGAGAAAATATGTACGAATTTTCTAGAGGTTCTGGCGGCAAATTTGTGAATCAAAAAGGCGTAGACTGCGGAGACGGCGTTATAAATACCAAAGAGTATTCCTACCCAATCACCTGCACGTCCAAAAGAAGCAGAGCTGTGGTCATCAGGTGATAAATGGTAATGGTGCGTAGCAATGGCGCTGGTGGTGTAAACCCACATAGTGAAAAGTCCAAACCAAGAAAAAAACTGAACCATACCTAGGCCCTTCATGCGTTCGGGCATGGACAAGAAGTCTTTAATTATTGAAGATTTGGAGGTTTCAGGAACTGAAGATATTGGTGAGTCTTCGTTTTGGTATTTTATGAATTGTTCTGGAGGATATTCTTTGGTTTTGAAAATGGTGATTAAGACAGTACCGAGTAGGATTATTGCACCAATATAAAAAGAATAGACTACGTTTGGTGGAATTATGCCTTCAGAGGCGGTGTTTGGAATTCCCATTTTATTGTGCAGAAACCAAGGCAACCATGATCCGATTACTGCTCCAATTCCAATGAGTCCGGTTTGTACGCCGAATCCTGCTGTGCTTTGATTTTTGGGAAGCATATCTCCCACTAATGCTCGGAAGGGTTCCATGGCAATGTTGAAACTGGCATCCATGAAGGCGAGGAACAATCCCCCGAACCAAAGAACTAAAGACATCCCCAGAAAAGTAGAAGAGGAATTAGACAACACTGAATTTGCGTTGGGGAGGAGGATTAAGCCAATGAATGCGAGGATCGCGCCGAGAAGGAAAAAGGGTTTTCTTCGGCCAAGGGCATTCCAAGTTTTATCGCTGAAATGGCCAATGATGGGTTGAACGATGAGGCCGGTGAAGGGCGCTACGAGCCAGAACCAGGAGAGTTGGTGAATATCTGCCCCAAAAATTTGGAGAATGCGGCTGGCGTTTCCGTTCTGGAGTGCAAATCCGCCTTGAATGCCGAGAAATCCGAAAGACAAATACCAAATTTGGGCGTTGGAAAGTTGGGGCTTTTTAAATGACATACTGGTTTAATTTAAGATGATTACAACAAAACCGAAGCCTTTGATGTTGGCATTTAGTTGGTCATCGAATTCCATGTTATCATAGGCAAACAGGCTAGGGTTTTCGGTAACAATTTTGCCTTTTGGAATGCTCACTGAAGTGTTTCCTAAGTTTACCACTACACGAACGCCATGCCCCTCAGAGTCAACTCTGTCAAAGGCAAGAAGGTCTTTAGAGATATCGTCTAAATTGATGTCTTTCATTGGAGAGCCCCATTTTCCGTTTGCAAGGGCTGGAGTGATGTGCTTCAAATGATTCATTTGACGATACCAATGGTAACGCGAGGTGTCTCCCCATTTGATGGGATCTTTCTCGAAAAACAACAGTCTTTTTGTGTTGTTTTCTTCCTCTCCATTGTATATAAGAGGGAAACTTTGTGGGAGAGTGTAATTCAGAACTGAGAACAACTTCCAATGTTTTCCGTATTTCTCTTCAACGGTTCCATTCCAAGTATTTTCATCGTGGTTGGTTAGAAACTGCATCTTGAAAACATCTGAAGGAATTTGTCCGTAGTTATATTTTAAGCCGCTTTTAAAATCTTGGGCAGTCTTCTTTCCTTGAGCTACTTGAGCAGACAGAGCATGTAAATGCCAAGAATAATTGGCATTGAATGCATTGGAATAGTAATCTTTGAAAGTCTTATCACCTTGTGTTTCAGATTCCATTTCAGCCAGCATGAATACAGGTTTGATTTTTTCGAGGGACGCTCGAGCTTGACGCCAAAAATCTGCTGGAACCATGAACGCCACGTCGCAACGATAACCGTCTATATCAGTCTCTTTAACCCAGTAAATTAAGGAACCAATCATCGCATTGCGCATGTTTGAATCGTTGTAATTGAGTTTGGCTACATCGGTCCAATCAAAGGGTGAAAGCACATTTCCGGAACTGTCTCTTTCGTACCATTCAGGGTGGTCTTGCATCCAATGATTATCCCAAGCACTGTGATTGGCAACCCAATCAATGATTACTTTAAGTCCGTTGTCATGAGCCGTTTTCACTAGTTTTTTGAAATCATTTAGATTTCCGAATTCGGGATTGATACCGGTGTAATCTTTAACGCTGTAATACGAACCCAGGGTACCTTTTCTCTTTTCAACTCCAATGGGGTGAATGGGCATGAGCCAGAGAATGTCAACGCCTAAATTTTTAAGACGGGGAATATCGTTGGTAACGGCATTGAAAGACCCTTCTTGAGAATATTGTCTGACATTGACTTCATAGATCACGGCATTTTTACTCCATTCGGGTGCATAAAATGGTTGATTTTGAAGCTGGTTTTTGGCAGTTTCAGATTTTGTTCCGCAAGAAAACAACATTGCGGTAGCTGAAATCAATAAAAAGGATTTGGTTATTGATGAATGAAAAATGCTCATGGTGTCAATTGTACACTAAGTGATGCAATTTACAATTAATACTGAGTATAACAAACAGCGTTTTAGAATACCTTTGCATTTGATTTATGAAGTTACAAGATTTAATCACCAATGTGGAGTTGGCAATTGCAAAAATGGGATTGTCTGAAAGTGAATCGAAGGCAGATGAGAATGGACAGTGGGTATTATTGAAAGAAGAGATGCCGGTTTATTTGGATGCATGGGAAGATTCAGAATCTTCGCCTTGGAATTATTTTGTATTTAAGCAAGATCCCACTGTTTTTCAAATAACCATTCCATTTTGTTATGCTCCTACAGTAAAGAGGAATGAATTGATTGAAGAACTACTGGTTGTAAATTTGAATTTATTGTTTGGTAAGTTTTCATACAATCCGAAAGACAATATTGTGGCATTGAGTTATAGAATTCCGGGAGAACAATTCAATCAAGAAGCACTGCAAGTATGGATAGATGGATTGGCCTATTATGCCGAGATGGCTTATCATGTTTTAAAGGATGAGTTCCATTTGAAGCGTGTGAATGTGAGAGATTAAAAGTTGATAAAAACATTTAGATTTGTTGCAATGAAATATTTAGGGTTATTGGTGGGAACTGCACTTTTAATTGCATCCTGCGGGAATAAAGGAGGAAGTAATGCAGAATCATACAAGAAAGCGTATGAATTATCACATAAAGCAGAAGATCGTGAAGGGGTTATTCAGAATTTAACATTATGGCTAGCGAATGATTCTTCAATCAGTGATTGGGCGTACGATACTTTGGCGTTTTACCATTATTTCTACAGGGTTACACCCGGGGCAGTAAGAAACTCAAAAACTGCAACGTATTTTGTCAATGAGGGATTGGCCAAGAATTCAGGGAGTTTTTTCTTGAAGGATATTAAGGCGAAATTGGATTTGGAAGAAGGTAAGGATACATTGGCTTATGAGAGTTTCGATGGAATGTGGAAGCAGACCAATGATCCCACATATTATTGGGATATGGCATGGATTCAAATTGCCCGTGGAAATTTGAAAGTGGCAGACTCTATGGTGAATTGGGCCATTACGAATAAGGAGATTTTATCTAAAAAAGTGAAGATGGAACACATTCAAGCTTCGTATATTGAGAATGTTCCGAGTGAAGCGGCTTTTATGCATTTACAGGCTTTATTGGCAAACTCTAGAAAAGATTTGATGGGTGCTGCAACTTATTGGCAGAAATCTCTAGAAATTTTCCCTGAGTTTTATGCAGCCCGCCGAAGTATTATGGAGTTGCAAAGGTTGGCATCCGGTCAGCAGTAAACGGATTAAATAGTATTATTTAAGGTTCAAATAGATCATTTCGATCAAATTCTGCGAGGATCAGTTTATGGTCACCGGGAATGTTTTCAATGCTTCTGTATGTTTCGGCTTGTAGAGGGTCAGAATATAATATGTAATCAATTCTGAAGCTCGGAAACACTCCTTTATAAGTGGTTTCAAGACCTTTACCTCTAATGATAAATGCATCATTGAGTCCTTTAGATACATTTCTGTATGTATAACTCATGGGAACATCGTTAAAGTCTCCAGCCACAATTTTTGTTAACTTACAATCTTGAATTTCTCTTGAAACAATATCAACTTGGTGTTCTCTCTTTTCGTAAGCAATTCTGATTCTTTGAATAAGTCCAAGTGCATTTTCTTCATCGATTTGATTGGAATCTTTGACGGATTTAACGGTTTGATAATCTTGTTTATTAAATCTAAATGATTGAAGATGTATGTTGTACAGGCGAATTTTTTCATCGCCACACTCAAGGCAGTTGAACGGAGGAATTTTAATATCAGCCGACATGGCCATGTTACCAGTTTGGTCAAGGAATTTGATTTTTTTCCAATCTGTAATGGGGAATTTTGAAAGAATGCACATGCCATACCCTCGGTTTTCAGAGAGCTGATATACGGCAGTGTAGGGTGTTTGAAGTTCTTTTCCGAGTTTTCGGCACAAGGATTTCAGTTGATTTTTGGGGGAATAGGCTTCTTGAATGAGATAAATATCGGCGTGGAGTTCTTTTAGTTTTTCTGAGATAGTATCTAAGGAGTAGTTATCTGTCCACTGTCCGAAAGAATTGGCGTTGTAACTAACTACTTTAAGTTTGCTGTTTTCTTGGATGGGGAAGTCTTTTGCTGAATTCCACTGGAAATAGAGCGACATCTGTCCCATGTTAATAAATAGGAAAGTTGCGGGAATGAGGCTGCGCCATTTGACTTGAATTAGCCAATAAATGAGAAATAGTATGTTGAGTGCATAAAGCACGGGGAAGGCAAGACCTAAAAGAGGAACATAAGAAGAGAAGCTAGGGGGTACTGAAGGAACTTGACCGGAAATAGAAAGTAGCAACCCAAAGATGAGTGTCAATGGGAAAATAAGGAGATTGAATATTTTTAATAGTATTTTCAATGCAGTTATTTTTTGCTTGCTTTGAAAAGGGTTTCTTTTTCTTTAGAGGTTAGATTATCGTAGCCAGATTCGCTGATTTTATCAAGAATTCTGTCTATTTCGGCTTGAGAGGGTGACTGACGATTTATTTGAACGTTAGCAGAACGCGTGGGTTTGGAAGATTTTTTGGGAATCCACTGGGTTGGGAAATTCCAAATTCCTTTAATGAACAGAATATAGACGAGTCCAAAAAGATAGCCGCCCATATGAGCTTGGTTTCCGCCGGAATTTGCGCCTCCAAACATCCCCAGAAAATCAAAAAAAACTTTGACGATAACAATCCATCGGAGTTCAATTTCAACGATTCCAAAAAGGAAGATACGGTAGCGGGGAGTGAAGATAGCGGTGGCAAGAATGATGGCTGCAATGCCTGCAGAGGCACCGACTATTGGATTTAAATTTCCAAAAAGTTTGCTGATGAGATAGAACAAGAAAACACCCGAAATACCCCCTCCGAAATAGAGGTAATAAATGTGTTTTTTACCAATGAGGTCTTCAAGGATGGTTCCAATGAAGAATAACCAGAGCATATTTCCAAGTAAGTGAAAGAATCCATCGTGAATAAATATGGAGGTAAGAATGCTGTAAAATGATGCCCAGAGGGGTTTTGAAGGCCAAAACGACAGGAAGTTAAAGACGAAGTTTCCGAAAGGAAAGAATTTCAAAATAGTCACGAAGAGAAAAGCCAAAACATTGACCCATATGAGGTTGATGACCGCAGTATTGATTGGGCTGAAAGGCTTATTGTAAATTCTCATAACTATTTAAGCCATCCTTTTTGCCAGATTTTGACGATGATCAATCCAAATAAAGCGCCTCCAATATGGGCAAAGTGAGCAATATTGTCAGATTCTAAGTCAACAAATCCCATGATGACATCTATACCAACGATGATGGGCACTAAATATTTTGCTTTGATGGGATAAGGGATGAAAAGAAAGATCATGCTTTCGTTGGGGTACAGCACAGCAAAGGCGGTCATAACACCATAGAGGGCACCGCTCGCGCCCAGCATGGGTGGATATGGCACATTGGTGCCAAACATTTTATTGGGGAAAAATGATCCAGAAAAAGATTCAATTTGGTAGGCTGTATACATGTAATGCAGAAGCACTGCACCAAGTCCACTCAAAAAGAAGAGTTGTAAGAATTTACTGGTTCCGAGTCTGTATTCTACCACCATACCAAAAGAGAAAAGGGCGATACCGTTGAATAAAATGTGTGAGAAACTTCCGTGACAAAAAATATGAGTGATCAATTGCCAAATTCTGAAGTCGTTTGAGTCAGGGTAAAAAAGGTACCATGTGGTTGGGTCAATACCCACTTTGGGCAGAGCAGTCTGCGCCATGGCGCCAAGCACCATGATGATGAGGATATTTTTTAACGCTGGAGGTAAATTATTAAACATTACTTTCTTTTAAACAAATCAAACAAAATTTCGTTGTTGAGGTGCACACAAATGGTTTTCCCATCGAAGGTATATTGAAAACTTGGCAATGAGAAAAGTTCTTTAATCAAATATTCGGATTCTGTCTGATTCAATTGGTGGTTTTGTGTAGTGAGGCGCGAAAGACTGAGAGCAAGGCTATCGTTTTTGGAAAGTTTGAGGTCACCTTGAGTAATTTCATAATCATCTATCATTTTTTCAATGATTTTCTCTTCGTTGCCATTTATTTGGGGCGGTATTCCGTTGATGATTATGGTATTTCCTCCAAAATGTCCGAGGTCAAACCCGAGGAATTTAAATTCATCCATGAGTTCGAGGAGTAGCCCCATTTTCGATGGTTGAAATTCGAGGGTTTTTGGGAAGAGAAGTTGTTGAGAGCTGCTTTTATGTTGCGCTAATTGTTCCTGGAATTGGTTAAACAAGATGTGTTGTCGTGCGAGTTTTATATCAATTAAGTAAAGGTGATTATTCAAAGAGGCTACTAGGAATCGTTCATTGTGTTGGAAGAAACCTTGAATATTCAAAGAGTTATCTTGAGGAATGAGCGAAACTTGATCTTGATTGAATGCCGAAGCTAATTTTGGAGGGAGTGATTGATGTGGAGTTCTTACAGGATCTATGGGCCCCAATATTTTTTGCCAATCTTGGTTTTGAAATCTTTGATTGGTGGGATTTGGGTTTCCAAAAGGGTTGAATTTAGGTTGACTTGAAGGAATAGAAGTTCCAGAATTATTGAGGTTGTTAGACCATTTTGAGAAGTTATCAATATCAAAAAGTCCATCAGAAGTGGGAAGTATTGATTGTCCGAGGGCCTTTTTTACAGAAACTTTGAGAAGGTTATAAATGTGTTTTTCGTCTTCAAATTTGACTTCTGTTTTTGTTGGATGCACATTCACGTCAACTTTATCTGGGCTGACATTGATGAATATGACGTAAAGAGGATAAGATTCGGGTTCAATTTGTCCGTCATAAGCTTGCATTACTGCATGGTGAAAATAAGGACTTTTAATGAAGCGATTATTGACAAAGAAGTATTGATCACCTCGGGTCTTTCTCGATTTTTCGGGTTTTCCTAAAAAGCCGTTAAAGGCAGAAATTTCGGTATCTTCGGCAAAATCGATGAGGTTTTCAGGGTCTTTAATGCCTAAAACGCCTGCAATTCGATCTTTTAAGGGCCTTATTGGGAAGTTAAAGATTTCGTTTCCGTTGTTATAAAGTTTGAAGGCAATGTTTGGGTTGGCGAGTGCTTGACGTTGGAATTCTTCAAAAATATGTTTTGTTTCAACGGCAATTGATTTAAGAAAGTTACGTCGTGCAGGAATGTTATAGAATAGGTTCTTTATAGAGATGGAAGTACCAATGGGGGCACTTTCAATTTTCACATCAAGAACTTCACTTCCTTCAATTCTGATATAGGTAGCCACAGAATCTTCCGGTCTTCGGGTTTTCATTTCCACCTGAGCAACGGCCGCAATAGATGCTAATGCCTCTCCTCTGAAACCGTAGGTATTTAAAGAGAATAAATCTTGGGCCTTTCTGATTTTGGATGTGGCATGTCTTTCCCAGCAGAGACGGGCATCAGTCTCACTCATTCCTTTTCCATTGTCAATAACTTGCATCAGGGTGGAACCACCATCTTTGATAAGTAGCTTCACTTCGGTGGCGCCTGCATCGATGCTGTTTTCAAGAAGTTCTTTAACCGCAGAAGCGGGTCTCTGAACTACTTCTCCTGCGGCAATTTGATTTGCAACTGCGTCTGAAAGTAACTTGATTATACCTGACAATGTGGGTGTGATTTGAAACTGTTCAAAGTTACAAATCGTTTTTCAGATAACCCAAGACGCCCCATTCGGTGTGGGTTTCTTTATAAATGGGTTTTAAGTTCATATTGACTGCAAATTCATTGACCAAGTCCAGGTCTTGAAGCTGCAAGCCACTGATGAAAATATATCCGCCTTTTTTGGTTACTCGGCTGTATTCAGGCAGGTCAGCAAGAATTACTTCTCTGTGAATATTGGCGAGCGTTACGTCATAATAATCGTTTGAAATGGGCTTTAATTGTTCTGCTGTACCGAGAATGATTTTGGTTTTTTTGCAAAAGTTCTTCTCCACATTTTCAAGGGCATTATCAACTACCCAATCATCAATTTCAATACCTAGGCATTCCTGTGCTCCAAGCATTTCGGCTGCAATGGCTAAAATACCAGTGCCGGTGCCCATATCAAGAACCTTTTTGTTAGCAATGTATTCCTCAAAAGTGAGCAATGCCCCAAGCATTAATTGAGTGGTGGAATGGTGTCCGGTTCCAAAACTCATCTTAGGTTCTATGGTGATTGTAAGTGTGTCTGATTTTTCAGGGTGAAATGGTGCTCTAACATAGAATTTACCTATTGATAAGGGCTGAAAAAAATTCTTTTCCCATTCTTCATTCCAATTTTTGATTTCCGTCTCTTTCCACTCAAAAAATTCAGCAAAGTCAAACATCAAGGCCTCAATTTCTTTTTGGGTTTCTATGGGAAATTCAGAAGTTTCACCATAAGCTTTTACTGCTTTAGGATCTGTGTCTTGATCAAATATGGTGAAAGGATAAACGCTTAGAAGCGCAACGATAATTTCGCTGTTTTCTTGGGATATTTCGTTGGGGACGACCGTAAATTCGATGAATCGGGGCTGTGTTACCGACTCTATTTTGGAGGTATCTTCAGGCATGTTATTTTTTCTGAGCTAATTGCAAATTGCACTCTTTATATTGAGCATTATAGCCAATATTGAAGGGTAGTTTAGCGGGTTTGATTTCATCGTACTTGGCTTTTAAGTCAGATTGAAACATATTGCTAAAAAGTGGAATGGTGCGCTTGTATTCACCTAAAACTGCAACGGAAAAACCATTGTTTTCTAGTTCCTTTAAGGGGATACCGGAATCGTCTTGGAGAATGGTTTTGCAATTTTTTAAGCAGATATTCCTGATGATTGAGAAATAATCTTTGTGCATTAGATAGGTAGCCGCTTTGAAGTATGCAGCTGAATTGGTTTTTGATGCCAAATAAAGTGCAGAACCAATGCGTTTGTTTTTTTGGTTTAGACCAAGATCACTGAGATCTTCGGAGAAGTAAATGAGTTCTTTTACAGCTCCATTATTGGAGGAATATCCGATTTTAATGCCTTTTTGGTTGTGGGGTTTGGTGGAAATTGGTTGAATTTTGGTGATCTTGCCAGAATCGTTGATATCAAAAGATTGGATGTAGTGAATTTGATTTCCAAATTTGGCCAAGTAATAAAGACAGGTATGAATGGTGCCGTTCAGGTAGCCTTTTTTGAAATCAACGGCCATACTTTTAGTTCTAAAGAATCCCAATTGATGAGGGAAGAACAACGATTTTTCCAAATTTCTTAAGTACTCACTTAACAGTGTTGAGTCGGCGGTATTGGGGTCAAATAGAAATCCAGCAGGTTCAAGTCCAACCATAATGATGGTGTCAGCATTTGGATAGAATAAATGAGGATAGAAGAAATCTCCCCCTGCAAAAGGATATAAGACTGTTCCCACTGGTTTATTTAATGCCTTTTGGGAATTGGTCCAAGAGGCAATGGGTTGTGCGATGTTGCGTTTGAGTTTATCCCATTTTGCTTGGCTGGTGGAGCTAAATTCTGACCATATTGGATTTAAATGAGTTTGTTGGGTTAGGTATTCAGAATCTCCGGCAAGCAATTGACAGAAGGGGTTCCAAATACTGTCAACCGGGGTTGCATTAACTGTGGTTTTTGCAGTAATGGTAGAATCTTTTTTTGACTTTTCGGTTTTGTTGCCCTGGCATGCGAAAAGGAACAACGGAAGAAACCAAACTACGCGTTTCATATTGGGAGCAAATGTACAATCTTTTAGAATAGGGTGAGATGTTCGTAGGGTTCAATGGACCAAGGAAAATTTCGGTCTGATGGTTTATTCAAATTAGGATTTACTGTAAAGGCGGTTAGGAAGTCAGGGGGTATTTGGGTAATTAAGAGATTTCGGTCATTTACAGAACCGTTGAGCCACAATGGGGCATTTTTAGGTTCAATGATGATGGGCATTCTTTGTTTGGTGTTGTGTATTTCTGCCATAAACGGATTAGCGGCGGTGGTGAGAATGGTAAAACTCCTTTGCCATTGGTTTGAGGTTGGATGTTTGTAGTCAGAAAAAAGTCCCCCGAAAAAAAGAAGCTCTTGATTTTTAGGAAAAATATAATGGGGAATCTTGGTTTTACCTTGGTGTTTCCATTCGAAGAAACCGGTAGCGGGAATCAAACAGGGATTATTCAACCAAGCATTTTTGAACATGGGTTTAACAGATGCGGTCTCAGAGCGAGCGTTGAGAGATAGCTTTTGCAATTCAGAAATTTGATTTGATTGGGCCCAACTGGGAATGAGCCCCCATTCGGCAAGCTCGCTGTTTTGTGATTGAGTAAATATGGGTAGAATGGGGTGTGTAAATCCATTTAAAAAGTAACCTGGCTGAGGAATGTGTGCAGGGTCTAAATTTAGTTGAGCTTGAGAAAGCGACTCTTGAGTGGGTTTATTCTGCAAATGGATGTTGACCGAATATGAAAAGCACATAGTTGCAAGTTAGGACAGACGATTGATTTTCTATAAATTGCTGTCATGATCTTTGCTTTGATACGTGAAAGGAAAAATCCGCCTGACAACCGAGTGGCATTGTCGCCAGTTCAATGTGTGACCTTGAAGAAGAGGTTTCCACAGGTTGATATTTGGGTGGAATCAAGTCCTGAAAGGTGTTTTTCAGATGACGATTATAGGGAAGTAGGAATAGATGTAAGAGAGGATATTTCTGGGGCGGATATATTGCTAGGGATTAAAGAGGTACCCATTGATTTTTTAATTCCGAATAAGACCTATTTGATTTTTTCACACACCATCAAAAAGCAGCCATACAATAGAAGGTTGTTGCAATCTGTTTTGGAAAAGAGCATTCGTTTGGTAGATTATGAGGTATTAAAGTGGGAATCTGGGCAGCGGGTATTAGGATTTGGCCGGTGGGCTGGAATTATTGGTGCTTACAATGGTTTGAAGGTTTATGGTGAGCGTAATTCTTTGTATTCGTTGAAGCCAGCACATTTATGTTTAGATTATGCTGAGGTGATATCGGAAATCATTGTGAATGGATTGCCTAACATTAAAATGGTTGTTACCGGAGGTGGAAGAGTAGCAAAAGGGGCGGTTGAATTTTTAAAGCAAGTGAGAGTGAGGGAAGTGACGCCACAACAGTATCTAAATGTGAGCTATGATGTGCCGGTATTTACTCAATTAAATAGTCCTGATTTGTATGTTCATCCGGATAAGAATGAGTGGGACACTCATCATTTTTACGAGCATGGCAATGAATATATGTCGCAGTTTCTCAATTATGTGAGGGTGAGTGATTTAATAATCAATGGAATTTTTTGGAATGAATCGTTGCCTAGATTGTTTGAAATAGAAGATTTAAAACGCGATGATTTCAAACCAAGGGTGATTGCAGACATCAGTTGTGACGTAAATGGCAGCGTGCCCATTACGGTAAGAGCAACGAGTATTTTAGACTCTGTTTTGGGTTGGGATATTTTTAATGGATGTGAAGGGGTGCCATTTTCACCGGGTGGAATTGACGTTATGGCTGTGGGAAATTTACCCAATGAATTGCCAAGGGATGCGAGTCACGATTTTGGGGCTATGTTATTGCAACATGTAGTACCCGAATTATTGGAGCGCAACTCGCATCTAATTGAAAAGGCAACCATCGCAGAAGGTGGTCAGTTAACAACTGACTTTTTATATCTGAGCGATTATATTTTAGAACGTGAATAGTTTGGGCGGTTCAATTAGAACTGCTCAAATTTTGAGAAGAAGAAGCTTCCTTCGATAGCAGCGTTTTCATCGCTGTCGCTACCGTGGATTGCATTTGCATCGATGCTTTTAGCATATAGGCGGCGTATAGTTCCTTCTGCTGCTTGTTCAGGATTTGTAGCACCAATCAAATTGCGGAAATCTGCAACGGCGTTGTCTTTTTCAAGAATTGCAGCATAAATCGGACCGCTAGTCATGAAACTCACTAAATCTCCGTAAAAAGGTCTTTCCTTGTGAACTTCGTAGAATGCGCCGGCTTGATCTGTAGTAAGATAGGTGTATTTTAAAGCTACAACTCTAAAACCCGCTTGGATGATGTGATCTAGGATTTTACCTGCATGTCCGTTAGCTACGGCATCAGGTTTAATCATGGTAAAAGTACGATTTGACATGTTTTATTGTGAATTTCGCCGCAAATTTCGCGATTTATCGGGAACTTTGAAGTTGATTGGTCGATTTTTATGGAAAGTTCAAATAATAATTTAAAAAATCAGCGCAGAATGCGCGGAGTGGGCGATTTACACATGTTGGAAGGTCCACATAGTAGGTCAGAGGAGTTCTTTTTTCTTTTTCGTGTGGTTTGGGAATTTTTGAAGGGATTCAGGAAGTTGCATTTTGTGGGTCCGTGTGTGAGTGTTTTTGGATCTGCTCGTTATGGTTCTGAACATGAATATTATCAGAAGGCAAAATTAATGGGTGCAAAAATCAGTGAATCTGGGTTTACCGTATTGACAGGCGGGGGACCAGGAATCATGATGGCTGCAAATGAAGGTGCAAAGAGCGTGGGTGGCAAGAGTATAGGAGTAAACATTGAATTGCCTTTTGAGCAAAAGCCCAATCCATTTTTAGATGTTTGGGTAGATATAAGATATTTCTTTGTGCGAAAGGTATTGTTGTTTAAGTATTCTGTTGGATTTGTGATTTTTCCTGGTGGATTTGGAACGATGGATGAAATGTTTGAAGCCTTGACATTGATTCAAACTCGAAAAATGCCTTGGTTTCCGGTGGTAATTGTAGGAACCGAGTTTTGGTCTGATTATCAGAAGTTTGTAGATCAAATGGAAATTGGTGGAACAATCTCACCTGAAGATAAGAATCTGTATTTGGTTACCGATGATTTAGATGAAGCATTAGATTACATTCACGAGAAGGTGGCATTAATGCCGCGCAAAAAACAAAATTATCGTCGATTCTGGTGGTTGGGTGAGTAGATTTGAAGTACCTTTGCGGTATGAAAGGTCCTATTTCTCAATTCATTGAAAATCATTACTTGCACTTTAATGCAGCTGCTTTAGTTGATGCTGCGAAAGGATATGAAACTCATCTAACCGAAGGTGGTAAAATGATGGTAACTCTTGCGGGTGCTATGAGTACTGCCGAGTTGGGTAAAAGTTTAGCAGAAATGATTCGTCAAGGAAAGGTTGATATTATTTCTTGTACTGGGGCAAATCTTGAGGAGGATATCATGAACTTGGTGGCTCACAAACACTACAAGCGAGTGCCAAATTACAGAGATTTAAGTCCACAAGATGAGTGGGATTTATTGGAAAATCACTTCAACAGAGTTACTGATACTTGCATACCAGAGGAAGAGGCTTTCAGAAGACTTCAGAAGCACATTCATGGAATTTGGAAGGGTGCTGATGATAAGGGAGAACGTTATTTTCCTCACGAATACATGTACAAAATTTTGCTGAGTGGCGAGTTAGAGCAATATTATGAAATCGACCCCAAGAATAGTTGGATGCTTGCAGCTGCAGAAAGAAATTTACCTATTGTAGTTCCAGGTTGGGAAGACTCTACCATGGGCAACATTTTTGCGAGTTATGTAATTAAAGGCGAAATCAAGGCATCAACCATGAAAAGTGGTATTGAATACATGACTTGGTTGGCAGATTGGTACGTAAAGAATTCAGAAGGTAAGGGAGTTGGTTTTTTCCAAATTGGTGGCGGTATTGCGGGTGACTTCCCCATTTGCGTGGTGCCAATGTTGTACCAAGATATGGAAATGGAGAACATTCCATTTTGGTCTTACTTCTGTCAAATTTCAGATAGTACCACGAGTTACGGAAGTTATTCAGGTGCTGTTCCCAATGAGAAGATCACTTGGGGTAAGTTAGACGTAAATACTCCTAAGTTTATTGTAGAGAGTGATGCAACCATCGTTGCACCCTTGATTTTTGCGTGGGTATTGGGATGGTAATTCCAAAACCTGATATCGTCTTGTTTGAAGATGTTCAAAAGGTTGTTAACCGACAATACGAACAACTTATTGCAGATCCTCAAACTGGAAGACACTTCAAGGAACTCAATTTTGAAGAACATTTTCCAAGAATTTACAATTTTTGGAGTTTTATCTTAGGAATTGATGCTGAAAACCATTCATATAGGGGCAGTGCATTTGAACCACATACCCATTTAAATCTGACTCATCAAGATTTCAACGACTGGCAGAAATATTTGAAAATTGCGGTGGAAGAGCAATTTGAGGGTCCAACTGCAAGTTTAATGTTGCAAAAGGCGGAGCAATTAGGAATGATGTTTGAATATAAACTGGGTTTATTAGACGATAAATAATGAGTAATTTAATTCCTAAATTCAAGAATATCAAAGGGTTTCTGTTTGATATTGACGGTGTTCTGACCAAAGGTTCGGTTTTAGTTACTGAGGAGGGCTATATGCTCAGATCGGTAAATATTAAAGACGGTTATGCCTTACAACATGCTGTTAAACAAGGGTATATTGTGGGGGTTATATCTGGCGGAAGATCTGAGGGAATGAGAAAGCGATTTGAGGGATTAGGACTTAAATATATTTATCTTGGCCAATCACATAAAGAACAGGCTTTTGAAGAAGTTTGTAAGTTGAGCGGAGTAAACGCCTCTGAGTTTATTTATATGGGCGATGATATGCCTGATATTCCGTTGTTCGAAAAAGTAGGATTGAGTTGCTGCCCGAAGGATGCAAGTATTGATGTATTGGATAGGGCTGAGTATATAGCAAATGCAAATGGAGGGGAAGGTTGTGTTAGAGAAATCATTGAAAAAGTGATGAAACTGCAAAATTCTTGGTTTAACGATGACACCCATCGTTGGTAAGCAAGTTATCATTGCTTACATTTGAAAAACATGACTGCTAAAGAACTATTGAACGAAAGTATTAATGTATTGAGACATACAGATACAGTAGAAGCAGCTGTGGGCTACTTGAATGGCCAGGGTTTGACAGAATTGCCGGTTGTAAAGAATAAATTCTTATACAACTACGCGAGAATTGAAAACTTGAATCAAGTAAATGACCAGTCCATTAGGTTGGATGAAGTTATTGCTGAAAATGTTCATGCACCAGCTGTATTTCACAACCATCACTTGTACGAAATTGTTCCTATAATGGCAGTAAGTGAGTTGTCAGTTATTGCTGTTTTAGGCGAGAATAAAGAGTTTGAAGGAACCATTGATCAAAGGCGAATCAACAAATTAATCACTGAATCTATGACTTATAGAGGACTAGGTGCTGTGGTTGTATTGGATTTAGAGGACCGTGATTTTTCACCGGCCTCTATTTGTAGATGGGTTGAAGAGAATGGAGCTAAGGTAATTGGAATGATGGTGAAAAGCGAGGAAATGGGAAGGTTAAAGGTAAATTTAAAATTGAATACCACGGTTTCAAGAAATATTGTATCCACATTTCAAAGACAAGGTTACAAGGTAGAGAATGTATATTTATCGGAAGATCAAAATGGCCAAGAAGACAGAGAGATAGACATGGTTCTTAAGTTTTTTGATTTATAAATTTTTTTGGGATTGCATGTGAAAATCCCTATTAATTATTGAAATTTGTGGAAAACCGATTTATACTGCTGCAAATATTGTTTGCAGATAGGTCGTTAGTAGTACTTTGAAAGCATTTTAACTTTATGAATGATAATTTGATCAATGAAAATGAGGTAAAACCGATAACCCTAGTAAGTGTTGTAAATTTTTTCTGGAGGTGGCGTAAGGTTTTCATCATTTCAGCGAGCATAGCAGCAGTGATGGCTATTGTTATGACCCATCCGGCTATAACGAAGCCTAAATACAAGGCGCAACACATTTTTTATCCCACGAAAAACAACTCAATATCCAATGCGTTATTGACCGAATTGAATCAGCGTCAACAAGACCCATTGGAATTTGGGGAAGAAATTGAAGCAGAAAAGGCACTTCAAATAATTCAATCTGGAACATTGATTGGTAGATTGGTAAAGAACTTCAAATTGATGGAGCATTACGGAATTGACCCTAAAAAAGAGAAATTTCCCAAGTATGCTTTAGATAATAAAATAAAGGAGAACTTCAGTTTTGAGAGAACTCGTTATTTAAGTATCAAGGTAGAAGTCTTAGACGAAGACCCCAAAATGGCTGCAGATTTAGCCAATGGAATTGCATTGCTGTATGATTCAATCAAAACCGAGGTTCAAAATCAGGTAGCAAAACCGGCTTTGGATATCGTTGGTCGTGCTTTAGCTGAAAAAAGAAGCAAAATTCAGAAAATCAAAGATGATTTAAGAGAATTAGGTACCCGAGGAATCACAAATTACGAAGAGCAGTCGCGCGCTTTGGCGGAAGAAATATACAAAGCCCAATCATCTGGAAAAACCGGACAATTGCAACAATTACTTACCGAGCAAAAGGCGTTGGTAGCAAGTGGTGGTGATTTTATTGCTTTAAATGAATTGATTAAGTTAGAAGAGGAAAAGGAAAGTAATTTAATCACGCAATTCGAAAAGCGCCAAGTAGATGTTGGTGAGCGTTTGTCGCATAAATTTACTGTAGAAGAGGCCACTGTTCCAGAAATTAAGTTTTGGCCTAAGCGCAGTTTTATTTTTATCATTTCAGTATTAGGAACCATCCTTGCAACGGCCGTTGTGTTGGTGTGTTTTGAGCTGTTTTGGAAGAAGTAATATGCAGCTTTCTTGGAATCAATTGAAAAACGGCAACCGTAATTGGTTGATTTTGGTTCTTTTTATAGTTTCTACAAGTATTGTCTGGGCTGTAGTTCAACAAATTTGGTGGGTTCTTGGAATTCCTTTGGTTTTGTTGGTGGTTCTGTCTAGTTTGCTTTTTACTGAAAAAACGTTGCTTTTCTTTGGTGCCTTTGCGCCTTTAGCGGTCAACTTTGAGAATTTGGGTGGTGGATTGGGAATGTCGTTGCCAACAGAGCCTGTATATATTTTTCTTTTTGGTTTGCTGATATTTCATGCATTTAAAGAGAGACGCATAAATTTTAATTATGTAAAGCATCCGGTTGTGGCAATGGTTACAGCTTATCTGACATGGTTGTGGTTGAGCAGTATTTTCAGTTCAATGCCTACCGTTAGTTTTAAGTTTACATTGGCACGCACATGGTATATTACTTTATTTTTTTATTGGGGATTGTTCATTTTCAATAGGGAGGACAGGGTTAAATTTTTCCTGAATTGGTTTACCATTTTTACCATGATTATGGTAAGTTATACCCTATTCATGCATTCTAAAGATGGTTTTTCAAGGGGATCAAGTTACGGAGTTTCCTGGCCATTTTTTCCTGACCATGGTATGTATGCGGCCGCCATCGCTTATGCTGTTTTCATCTTAGTGGTTTACACCTTTTATGTAAGACAGATGGATTTCAATATCACTTTTGCACCTTTCTTTTTTATTACTCTATTGATACTTTTGTTTGCCATTGTTGTGAGCTTTACAAGGGCAACATGGTTGAGTTTATTAGTCGCAATGGGTGTCTGGATTTTAACCAGATTCAAAGTTAAGTTCTCTGTGATTTTAATTGTGTTGGTTTCGGTTTTGGCGGTGGGAATTATCAAGCAAGACGAGATATTATATTCTTTAGAAGCTAACAAACAAGGCAGCAGTGACGAATTGGAAGGTCACGTAAAGTCGGTTAGTAATATTACAACTGACCCAAGCAATTTAGAGCGTATCAATCGATGGAAATGTGCTGGTAGAATGGTATCTGAAAGACCCGTATTTGGATTTGGACCTGGAACTTTTGTATTTCAGTATGCGCCTTTTCAAAAGAGCAGCGAATTGACTTTAATTTCTACACATGCAGGTGATTTGGGTGATGCTCATAGTGAGTATTTTTCGGCGATGAGTGAAAGTGGATTTATTGGAATGTTGCTTTGGTTAGGCATTGTTCTTACTACTATTTCAACGGCTTTTAAGATTATTTATACTTCAAATAGTTTAAAGATTAAGTTATATACTTACGCTGTATTTTTGGGATTGATAGCTTATCATTCTCACGGAGTCTTGAATAATTACACTCAATACGATAAGTTGGCTGTTCCCATGTGGGCATTTACAGCTATTTTAGTAGTATTAGATTATAAGAATCAGAATTTAATAATGGCTGATGAGAAAGGCACTTAGAATCCCCACGTTTTCAATTGGATTGGCTCTTTGCCTTTTATTTGTTTTGATTTCAGTTATTGGTCCATTTTTTATACAGGATCAAACTCCAAATGCCAATGATATACATCCGGAATGGTCTGGATTGAAACCTGGATCAAGGGTAGATTTTAAGGGAGAACAGAAGGTGTTTTGGTTAGGTACAGATACCTTTGGAAGAGATATTTTAAGCAGGTTGGTTTTAGGTTCTCAGATTTCTTTGAGTATTGGACTTTTGGCCATGTTATTATCTCTAGTTATTGGGATTTTTGTGGGACTTATTGCGGGATATTACGGTGGTTGGATAGATTCTGTTCTGACTTGGTTGATAACCGTTTTTTGGTCTGTACCTACGTTGCTAATTGCATTGGGTTTGAGTGTATTTTTAGGGAAAGGTTATTTTCAAGTGCTTATTGCTACTGGATTAAGTTCTTGGGTGGAAGTTGCTAGGGTTGTTCGAGGACAAGCAATGCAATTGAAGAATCGTGAGTTTATTTTATCAGCGAGGATTACTGGATTTGGGAATTTTCATATTATGTTCCGCCATATTTTGCCCAATTTGACGGGTACCTTAACGGTATTGGCCACCACTAATTTTGCAGCAGCAATCTTGTTGGAAGCTGGACTTGGATTTTTGGGATTAGGAGTATCTCCACCAACACCAAGCTGGGGAATAATGGTAAAGGAGAATTTGGGATTTTTAGTATTGGATCAAGCCTATTTGGCGATAATCCCGGGCATGGCCATCATGATTTTAGTTATGTCTTTCAATCTGATGGCCATGGGCTTACGGGATGTATTGGATGAACAGAATTGATTATTCTGTTACTTGAATTCTTGCAGAGAAGTTAGATTTGTTTGAGTTAGACTTTATTAGGTAAAGTCCGGTTTTCAATGAACTTGGAACTAGGTATTGGTTGTTTTGCAATTCACTAAATCCTACAGCTCTTCCTGTTAAATCGAACCATGTGATGTTTGAAGGAAGTTGTTGAATTCCGTTAATGGTGATGTTAGATTTAGCATCAACTGGATTAGGGAATACAGTTACATTCTCAATATTAATAGTTTGGTTGTTTAGATGATCAGCAATTACTTGAATAATTGCAGTGTCTTTACAGCCTGAAGTATTTGAAGTAACAATCATTTGAACGTCATAAGTTCCGTCAGTGGCGTACTGGTGAGTACCGGTTGCGCCAGATGAAGTATTTCCATCGCCCCATATCCATTGGATACTGCTATTGGGGTTGGTAACAGCGGGTGTACAAGTAACCTTGCGAGGGTAGTCAAGTGTCCATTGGAAACCAGAAGTTGGACGGAATTTAGTGTTAATGGTGACTGATTTTCTCTCTGACGTACAGCCTTTGAATTCGGTTTGGTAATAAACGGTTTTATCGGAGAAAAGAATGCCAAGGTTTAAATTGCTACTGGAAGAGAAGCTGTTATTGGTAGTCTCGTCTTCATACCAATAGATATTTCCGTAGGTAATTGGTGCTGATATAAGGCCTAATGACTTGTTACATACATCAGGAGCACTTATTGTACTTGGTGTTGGAGGAATGTTTACGGTGACTAAAACAGAGTCAAATGAACTGTTCTCACATTTACCTTCAATGGTTTTGAAGAAGACATGACTTTTAGCAGCATTTAAATTCTTTACATTCACAAATTTTGAGGTTGCGAAAATGGATCCAGATTTGGAAGTATACCAATTTACATTACCCCATTGGGTGGATGCAGCAACATCTGCTGAATCGCCTATACAGATTTCATCACCAATTTTTGCAAAAGTTGGCGGTGCTTGGTTTGCATTGACATTGATGGTAATTCTACCAGATCCGCAGTTACCGTCGTAAGATTCAACATAATATGTTTGTGTTCCACGCTTGGTGATGGATGCAGTAAATTGAGTTCCTGTTGCGAGTGGACTTCCCCCGTTAGGGACATCAAACCAACGAATGGTAGCACTAGAATTATTTGATGCAGATAGTTTTAAATTTAAATTTCCAGAGGTGTAGCAAATGCTCGTGTCTGAAATGGCAGTTGGAGCGTCTGGTGCGAAATCATTTCCAACAAAGGCAGTAACGGCAACTCGGCCCATTTTATAAGTACAACCTCCGTTTTGAGCCTCTACGTAGAAAGTGGTGTCATTGTTTAAGACAACAGTGGTGTATGTAGTGCCTGTGTGAAATTTGGTTCCACCTGTTGAAGTTCTGTACCAATCCAGATTTCCGTTGTCTGATTTAGCTTCTAGGTTTGCTGAAGCGCCACTGCATAAGGAGTCATTCTTTGTGGTGAGTGTAGTTGGATATGCCTTAGCTACAACTGGAACTAAAAAGTCTCTAGATTTACATTCGCCATTGATTCCATAAACATAGAATGAGTCAGAAGTTGATACTTTGGAAATGGTATAATTGTTACCCGTATGGAATGGAGTTTTATCCAATCTTTCGTTAAACCATTGATTTTCAACATCAGTTGATGGAGTTATTGAAATTCTCAAACTATCTCCGATGCAGGCATTATATCCTTTGGCAAATGTGGGAGTATTAGGTTTGAATCGAACAATTTTTGTGGTGGTATCGTAACAGAAAGAACTTGAGTAGGTTGCAACCATAGAACGCAATTCAACAGTTACATTTTTCTTTGTAGAAGGTCTGAATTTGCTATTGATTGAATTCAATTGGAAATTGGTTTTATCAAAAACCCAATTGTGGCAATAGGCGTCAAAACCAGCGTAATCGTAGTACATGTATTGATTGTAGAAAACAGAACCGCTGACATTCTTTTTGTAGGAATTGGTCATTCGGAGGGTATCAACGTTTGCATAACAATCTTGATTATGGGTAAAATCGGTACCAAATTTATACTTCACAAAAGGATATAATTGGATATGACAGTCAAATGTGACCCCGCCTACGTTTAGTGAGAGTCCTCTGTACCACTGAGCCTGAAGTTTTGCGCAATTGATGTTTCTTCCTTCGCCGTCGCCATTTGCCCATGAGTTGGTTACAAGCCCTGGTCTACTGAATTGGCTGCTGTCACATTCTACGGTAAGAATGTAATTTTTAGAGGTTTTTACTGGAGTTGAGAATACCACATTTCTAGTGATACGAGTCAATAACAAATTCCCCTGAACAGTATCAATCCTAACGAGCTCAGTTGCTAAAGGTGAACCTGTGGGTAGAGAATCACCCCCTGCTTCATAAACACTGCATTTTACATATGTGGATTTTACCTTTCGTCCGGTATCATAGGGTAGATAAGCATAAAATCTAAAGCCCGAAATGGTTATTTCTTGCGGCGCATCGAAGAATTGTCCAAATGCAAGAGTATTAGATACTAACAATGAACTGTAACTTGTTGAAGCAATATTTACGAAGTAACTGGTATCTGAACCACATTGAGTGGGGTTTGTTGCGCTCCTTTTTGCAAAGGAGGATGGTTTGCCCGTTATTCGATTCATTTTCACTGTTCCCGATATTTTTCCGGGTCCTTCAATCAACTGAGCAAAAGAAGTTTGTGAAAACAAGAAAATGGCAACAATAAAATGTAGTGCTTTTTTCATAGATGGTATTTTAATTCACGTGAAATAACAAGAAATTCATGAGATTAGCAAGTTTGATAGCCTCTGAAACTGTGTTCTGACATTCGCGAGAGATTGCATGCTTAAAATTAGTTACTTTTGCTGAGCTAAAATTTAAAATTATGAGTTCAAATCAATTATTGAAGGGTAAAAGAGGAATCATATTTGGTGCTTTGAATGAAGCATCTATTGCATGGAAAGTGGCAGAATTGTGTCATGCTGAAGGTGCACAAATTGTGCTAACCAATGCACCTGTTGCAGCTAAAGTGGGACAAACTGGTCAATTGGCTGAAAAATTAGGGGCCACTCTTATATACGCTGATGTTACCAAAATGGATGATATGGAGAATTTGATTTCTCAAAGCATGGAAGTTTTGGGTGGGAAATTGGATTTTGTTCTACATTCTGTGGGTATGAGTTTAAACGTTCGTAAGAAAAATCCTTATACAGACTCAAACTACGATTATATGCATACCACCATGGATATTTCGGCTATGTCGTTTCATAGATTGATGCAAACCTTGTGGAAGCAAGATGCTATGAACGAATGGGGAAGTATCTTAGCTCTTTCTTACATTGCAGCTCAGAGAATTTTCCCAGATTACGGCGAAATGGCAGATGCTAAAGCATTGTTGGAGAGTTTCTCTCGTAGTTTTGGATATCACTTCGGAAAAGCAAAGAAGGTACGTGTAAATACCATATCCCAAAGTCCAACTAAAACCACTGCTGGTAGCGGTGTTGGCGGATTTGATTCCTTCTTTAACTATGCTGATAAAATGAGCCCATTGGGCAACGCTGATTCAGAATCTTGCGCTCAATATTGTGTTTCCATGTTCAGTGATTACACCCGAATGGTGACCATGCAAAATCTTTTCCATGACGGAGGATTTAGCTTCACCGGTATCTCGACTGACTTTATGGAAACGTTCAAAGACTAGTCTATGGTACTAGGTACCGGGTACCGGGAGTCGGGAGTCGGGAGTCGGGTGTCGGGTGACTATGGACTATGGACTATGGACTATGGACTATGGACTATGGACTATGGACTATGGACTATGGACTATGGCGCAAGTCGCTCTTTAGTCCATAGCTGATTCGCTAATTTGTAACGCACTCTGTCGTGCACGCGACTGGGTCTGCCTTGCCAAAATTCAAATTGAATGGGACTAATGTTGATTCCGCCCCAGTGGTTTGGACGGATTATTTTTTCTGGAGTTTTGAGAAGTTCTTGAGTTTCAAGTTCAAGATTGCGATCAGCATCGATTGCTGAGCTTTGTAGGCTGATGATGGCGCCGGCTTGTGATTCAATAGGGCGGGAGTAAAAGTATTTATCTGATTCTTCGGGGGATATTTTTTCGGCGATGCCGAGGATTCTGACCTGTCTTTCGAGTTCGGGCCAGAAAAAGTTTATGGCAATTTGCGCATTTTTAGCGATTTGTTGTCCTTTTTGACTGTGATAGTTGGTGAAAAACACCAATCCTTTCTCGCTAAAATCTTTGAGCAGAACAACACGTGAATCGGGGAAGCCATCGTTTGAAGTTGATAACGTGAAAGCGGTAGGTTCATGAATCTGCGATTCAATGGCTTCCGACATCCATTTTTTAAATGCTGAGAAGGGTTCGTTGGGCATTTCCAAAAGAGAAATGCTGCCTTTCATGTAGGTTTTGCGGATATCGGAGAGATTGGTCATTGGTCTATGGTCGTTGGTCGTTGGTCGCTGGTCGTTGGTCGCTGGTCTATGGACGGGGGATGGGGTGGTACCCGCTACCTGTTACCCGGTAGCGGATTAAAACAATCCGGGTATGCGGCCTTTGCTGTTGTTCATCATTTTCATCATTTGGCGCATTTGATTGAACTGGGTGAGGAGTTTGTTGAGTTCCTGGATGTTTCTGCCGCTGCCGCGAACGATGCGTTGTTTGCGGGAGTTGTTCAGGATTTCAGGTTTGGCGCGTTCTTCGGGGGTCATTGATTGGATGATGGCTTCAATGCCTTTGAAGGCGTTTTCATCAACATCGAGGTCTTTGATTTTGCTTCCAACGCCGGGCAGCATGCCGAGAAGATCTTTCATGTTACCCATCTTTTTGATTTGTTGGAGTTGAGCCAGGAAGTCTTCGAAATCGAATTTGTTTTTGGCGATTTTCTTGGCAAGTCTTTGAGCTTCTTCTTCGTCAATGGTTGCTTGAGCTCGTTCAACCAAGCTGACAACGTCACCCATACCCAAGATTCTTCCGGCCATACGATCTGGGTGGAAAATATCTAGGGCGTCCATCTTTTCGCCGTTTGAGGCAAATTTGATGGGTTTGTTGACAATGGATTTGATTGAAAGTGCAGCACCACCGCGCGCGTCACCGTCTAATTTCGTTAGAACAACGCCGGTGAAATCAAGTACATCGTTGAATGCTTTTGCTGTGTTGACGGCATCTTGTCCGGTCATAGCATCTACTACAAAAAGGGTCTCAACGGGGTTGAGGGCTTTCTTGAGGGATGCAATTTCTTTCATCATGGCCTCGTCAATGGCGATACGACCTGCGGTGTCGACTATCAGCACATTGCAGTTTTTGACTTTGGCGTGCTTGATGGCGTTTTCGGCTATTTGAACTGGGTTATTATTGTCGTTTTCGGTGTAGTATTCGGCTTCGGTTTGTTCGGCCAGGACGCGCAATTGTTCGCGTGCTGCTGGACGATAAACGTCGCCAGCTACCAGCATGGGAGTGCGACCTTGACTTTTAAGGTGTTTGGCTAGTTTACCGGTGAAGGTTGTTTTACCAGCACCTTGAAGTCCTGCCACCAAAATGATGGCTGGGGAACCTTTTAGGTGGAGTTCGGCAGTGCTTCCCCCGAGAAGTTGAACCAGTTCATCGTGAACAATCTTGGTAAGCATTTGTCCTGGTGAAACCGATTGTAATACTTCGGCTCCGGTGGCCTTTTCCATGATATCATCGGTAAAGGTTTTAGCTACTTTGAAGTTTACGTCGGCAGAGATGAGGGCTCTACGGATTTCCTTTACGGTATCGGTAACGTTAGATTCGGTGATGCGGCTTTGTCCTTTAAGGGTTTTGAAGGCCTTTTCGAGTTTGCTTTGCAGACTGTCAAACATGGTACAAAGATAACAAAACTGATTGTAGAGTGTTGGAGTTAGTCGTCTATTAATTGAAATGGTCTAATAATCAAATAGGTCAGAGGAGTAGAATGAAAATTTGCGTATTTTTGTATTTTATTAAAAATCATGGCATATTTTTTTACTTCAGAATCTGTGAGCGAAGGCCATCCAGATAAAGTGGCTGACCAAATATCTGACGCGTTAATTGATCATTTCTTGGCGTATGACCCCAGTAGTAAGGTTGCATGCGAAACTTTGGTAACTACCGGCCAAGTAGTTTTGGCGGGGGAAGTTAAGTCTGATGCTTATTTAGATGTTCAGAAAATTGCTCGTGAAGTGATTGCGAAAATTGGTTATACCAAAAGTGAATACATGTTTGACGCAAACAGTTGTGGTGTGTTGAGTGCCATTCACGAACAAAGTCCTGATATCAATCAGGGTGTTGAGCGCAAGAATCCTGAAGAACAAGGAGCTGGTGACCAAGGTATGATGTTTGGTTATGCAAACAACGAAACTGAAAATTACATGCCTTTGCCATTGATGTTGGCACATATGATTTTGGAGGAATTGGCAGCGATTCGCAGAGAGAATTCTGACATTACTTATTTGCGTCCAGATGCAAAGAGCCAAGTGACTTTGGAATATTCTGATGATCACAAGCCTTTGAGAATTGATACTATTGTAATTTCTACTCAGCACGATGATTTCATCAAGCCTGAGAATGATAGTAAAGAGGCTCAAGATAAAGCGGATGATGCTATCTTAGCTAAGATTGCACACGATTTAAAGACTATTTTGATGCCAAGAATCATCAATAAATTGGGTGATAAATTGGCTTACTTATTTGAAGGAGATATCAAATATCACATCAATCCAACAGGTAAATTTGTAATTGGTGGTCCTCACGGTGATACCGGTTTGACAGGAAGAAAAATCATTGTTGATACTTATGGTGGACGTGGTGCACACGGTGGAGGAGCATTTTCAGGTAAAGATCCTAGTAAAGTAGATAGAAGTGCTGCTTATGCTACACGACACATTGCAAAAAATATTGTTGCAGCAGGTTTGTGCGACACCGCATTGGTTCAAGTGAGTTACGCTATTGGTGTTGCAAGACCTGTAGGCTTGTTTGTTGATACTTATGGTACCGCTAAAGTGGGTATGACCGATGGCGAAATTGCAGCTAAATTGTTGGAAATGCCTGAATTTGATTTGCGTCCCTATTTCATTGAGCAACGTTTTAATTTGAGAAGCCCCATTTATTTGGAAACAGCGGCTTATGGCCACATGGGTAGACCTTGTGAGACAGTGACAAAGGTATTCAATAAAGGCAGCAAGAATGAGAAATCGGTTTCGGTTAAGTTGTTCCCATGGGAAGAATTGAACGCGGTTTCTGCGGTTAAATCTGCTTTTGGTCTGTAAAAACGAATAATAGTCCCCCGAAAAAACGTCCCCCGAAAAAAGAAAAAATATGTGTGGAATTGTAGGATATATTGGAAAACGCGAAGCTTATCCCATTGTTATTAAGGGTTTGAAGCGCCTTGAATACCGCGGTTATGACAGTGCAGGAGTTGCTTTATTGAACGGCGACATGCGCATTTATAAGACCAAAGGAAAGGTGGCTAACCTAGAGGAATTGGTGGGCAAAAGCGATGTGAGTGCACATATTGGAATGGGACACACGCGTTGGGCAACTCACGGGGAGCCTAATGACGCGAATGCGCATCCGCATTTGAGTGATTCGGGCGATTTGAGTATTATTCACAACGGAATTATAGAGAATTACGCAACCCTCAAGGAAGGGTTGTTGCAGCGAGGGCATAAGTTTAGCAGCGATACTGATACGGAGGTTTTGGCGCATCTGATTGAGGATGTGATGCAAAATGCAAAGTTGAGTTTGGCAGATGCGGTGAGGGCATCGTTGAAGCAAGTTGTTGGAGCTTATGCCATCGTGATTTTGAGTAAAAACCATCCTGAGCACGTGATTGCAGCAAGAAAAGGCAGTCCGTTGGTGGTTGGAATTGGTTCAGATAGGGGCGAGTATTTCTTTGCATCGGATGCAACGCCCATTGTAGAGTATACGAAGAAAGTGGTTTACTTGAAAGATGGTGAAATTGCCATTGTAGAGAACCAAGAAATGATCATCAAGAGCATTGACAATGTAGTTCAAGTGCCCTATGTTCAAGAACTTGAATTGAATTTGGAGCAGTTGGAAAAAGGTGGTTATGAGCATTTTATGCTTAAGGAAATCTATGAGCAGCCGAAATCAATTTTTGATAGTTACAGAGGAAGATTTGACGCACCTACCGGCACATTCCACATGCGTAGTTTGGAAGAGCATGCTGATAAGTTAAAAGATATCAAACGATTGATTCTTATTGGCTGCGGTACAAGTTGGCATGCAGGATTGGTGGGGGAGTATTTGTTTGAAGACTTTGCTCGTTTGCCGGTTGAGGTAGAATACGCATCGGAGTTCAGATATAGAAATCCGGTTTTATATTCAGATGACTTGGTAGTAGCTATTTCACAGAGTGGTGAAACGGCAGATACTTTGGCGGCGATGGATTTATCTAAGCGCAAGAGTGCTACGGTATTTGGAGTTTGTAATGTGGTTGGAAGCAGTATCCCTCGTTTGAGTGATGCGGGTGCTTATACCCATGCTGGACCTGAAATTGGTGTGGCCAGTACCAAAGCGTTTACGGCACAAGTGACTGTTTTAACGTTGTTGGCGTTGGGGATTGCCAAATTGAGAGGTACGATGAGCATTCAAGCTATTTCGGAAGTGATGAAGGAGTTGGAGCAAATTCCAGCTAAAATTGAGAAGGCATTAAAGTTGAATGACGAAATTGTAGAGCTATCGAAGTTGTACAAGGACTCTCGGAATTTCCTTTATTTGGGACGTGGATATAATTTCCCGGTAGCCTTAGAAGGGGCTTTGAAATTGAAGGAGATCAGTTACATTCACGCTGAGGGTTATCCAGCAGCAGAAATGAAACACGGACCCATTGCCTTGATAGATGCCGAAATGCCTGTGGTGGTGATTGCTACTAACAGTGAGCACTACGAAAAGGTGGTGAGCAACATTCAAGAAGTAAAGGCCCGCAAAGGAAGAGTTATTGCGGTAGTTTCTGAAGGCAATAAGACCTTGAATTCTTTGGTAGACCACGTAATTGAAGTTCCCGAAACGATTGAAGCTTTGAGTCCGTTGATTAATACCATTCCTTTGCAGCTATTGAGTTACCACATAGCGGTCATGAGGGGTTGCAACGTTGACCAGCCAAGAAATTTGGCGAAGAGTGTTACGGTGGAGTAGTTTCGAACGGGGGTGATTTGGATTTTTTGCCCCATTTTCTCTGAAGTTTTAATACTCATTTTGTGATATCTTCGCAAATAAATCTTCGATGTTAATGTATCGATACAAGAGGGTATTTCTGGGTATTTTAGCGGTTTTAGTAATAATATTTGGCGCTATAACTTCGGTTATTAGTTACAAAAAAGACCAAATTGTCGAAAATCTTGTGAAGAAATTGAATGCCGGTTTTGTCGGTATGATTTCTTTGAAAGATGTTCAAATTTCCCCATTTGCAAACTTTCCTTATATTTCGATTGACCTAAAAGAGGTTAAGGTTTTTGAAGATAAGAAAGTTGGTAAAGCTCCAATATTAGATGTAAAAGATTTGTTTGTAGGTTTTGACCTATGGACTATTTTATCTGGAAAGTATGACATCAAATTAATCAAACTGAAAGATGGTTACGGTCACATCATTCAGGATATTAACGGTGATTTTAATATTGTTAAAGCCCTTGAATCGAATAAGGAATCTACAGTATCGAGTGAGGCTTTACATCTGGAATTGAGGCAAATTGAAATTGTCAATGTTGAGATTGATAAACTCAATGAACAGAACAACGTTTTAATTGATGTAAAAATTAGTAAAGCTAAATCTAAGTTAGCATTGAGCGAGGAACAGAAAAGTTTCACTTTGGATTCTAAATTTTTACTTACTGTGGTTCAAGATGGTGATACTACAGTTATTAAGAATAAAAACTTTGATGTTGATACAAAGCTCAATTATACTGAGGCATCTCAAGTATTGAATTTAGAACCTTCCGAAATTTATTTGGAAGACGCTTTGTTTAAAATGAAAGGGAATATAGATTTTGATGATGACATGAATCTTGACCTAAAATTTGAGGGTGCAAAGCCCAATTTCGATTTGTTTATTGCATTCGCTCCGGCAGAATTAATACCTGTTTTAAAAAAGTACGACAACAAAGGAAAGGTTTATTTTGATTGCACGGTTAAAGGCAAATCAATCAATGGTTTTAATCCCAAAATTGATGCAAATTTTGGTTGTTCAGAGGCGTATTTTTCCAATAAAATCAACCATAAAAAGTTAGATAAACTGCAATTCAAAGGACATTTCACCAACGGTAAAGCCAGGAACGCATCTACTTCTGAGTTTTCCATCATGAATTTTGGAGCAAGGCCTGAAGCGGGTTTATTTAGTGGGAATTTGGTTGTCAAGAATTTTGATTCTCCCGATATCAAATTGAAACTAATTTCTGATTTTCAACTTGATTTTTTAGCAAAATTTTTGAATTTGGAGAGTTTGAAAAATCTAAAAGGCAGTGTAAAACTCACTATGAATTTCAGGGATATCATAGATCTTGAGCATCCTGAGCGAAGCATAGAAAAATTGAATGAATCTTATTTTACTGAGTTGTTAGTAAAAGACCTTAGTTTTTCTTCGCCTGACTATCATTTAGATGTTAAGGATTTAGATATAAATACTACTATTAAAGGAACAGAAGCCCAATTGAACTATTTCAACCTAAAGGTTGGGAAGTCAGATTTATCTATCAAGGGAAAGATCAGTGATTTACCTGCAATCTTGCATCGCACGGATAGGTCGGTTTTGACGGAATTAGACATTCAGTCAAAATATTTAGATATACATGAACTGACGAATACCGGTAAAGACGGCAACAAACCGTTCAATGAACAAATTGAAAATTTCAGTGCAAAATTAGCTTTGAAAAGTTCCGCTAAAGCAATTTTAGAATCGCCCAACCTGCCCGTGGGTGAATTTTTTATAAACAACTTACATGCGAAAATGAAGCATTATCCTCATACGTTGCATGATTTTCGGGCGGATGTAATCATTGATGAACGGGATTTTAAAATTATTGATTTTAAAGGTGAAATTGATAGGAGCGATTTTCATTTTTCGGGGAAGCTTTACAATTATGATTTGTGGTTAATGGATAAACCCTTGGGTGATACCAAAATAGAGTTTGCTTTGGATTCACGTTTATTGCAATTGGTTGATTTGTTTTCTTATGGTGGTGAAAATTATGTCCCAGAAGATTATCGTCATGAGGAATTTAGCAAATTCAAGCTTCATGGATTTGCCGATCTTCATTTTAACAATGGACTAAAGTCTACAGATCTTTATATTGATCAATTGGAGTCAAAAATGAAGGTTCATCCAATGCGTTTTGAGAAGTTCTCAGGTCGTATTCATTTACAAGATCATAACCTTACCGTTGATAAATTTACCGGCAAAATCGGGAAGTCTAGCTTTACAGCCAACATGACTTATTATTACGGCGATGATTCGAAGCAAAAGAAGCGAAATAATAGTTTCTCATTGAATGCACCTCATTTGGATTTTGATGAATTGTTTAATTACAATCCTTCTCCAGTTGGTTCGAATACTCAAACTGTAAATCACGATTCGGCGTTTAATGTGTTTCAAGTACCTTTTCCCGACATGAGTTTTCATTTCAACGTAAAGCACTTGAAATACCATCGAATCTTATTGGATAATTTTGATGTGCAATTCCGCACACAAAAAAATCACCATATTCACATTGATTCTATGCGTGTTTTAGCTGCAGGAGGTCAAGTAAGACTCAATGGCGATTTGAATGGATCTAGCAAACGTAAGCTTTACTTTAATCCAAACATGAGTTTCCAGAATGTGGATTTGGATAAACTCATGTTTAAATTCGAGAATTTTGGTCAAGATCATTTGGTATCAGAACAATTACACGGCAGAATTTCAGGTCGTTTGTATGGTCAAATACATATACATCCTGATTTGGTTCCCATTATTGACGATTCAGAAGTGCATTTAGATCTAGAGGTTGTTCAAGGTCAGTTGATAAACTACGGGCCAATGATGTATTTTTCTGATTATTTCCAAGATAAGAATCTTAAAAAGGTATCATTTGACACCTTGGTCAATCACATAGACATTACTAATGGGAAGTTATCAATTCCAAAAATGCTGATCAATTCATCGCTCGGGTTTATTGAGCTATCAGGCAAGCAAGATATGGATTTCAATTTTGATTATTATCTAAGAATCCCTTTGAAATTGGCCACTAAAGAAGCGATGGGTAAATTATTAGGCAAGAAACCGAGTGAAATTGATCCAGAAAAAACAGATGAAATTGCTACATTAGATCCCAACAAGAAGGTTAAATTCATTAATTTGAGAATGAAGGGTAATCCTGATAATTTCAAGATATCATTGGCTAAGGGAAAATTTTAACTCTTTTGGTTTCGAAGCGGTCGCCCTTGTGATTAAACCAAACCGCTGTTGGGTGCTGGTGTTTTTGCCTCTGATATTTTAGGAATTCTTAATTTTTTGGGACTCATAATTATATAATTTGTTTTCTTTCCACTGTCTTCTGCTTTCAACATTTCTTTTGCAACTAAATCTTGTAAATCTCTCAAAGCTGTGTCCGTGGAACAATTGGTAAATTTAGCATAGGTTGATGTTCGCAAAAATCCCACGTCATTACTGTAATTGTCATACAGATAATTGATTACTAGTCGTTGTCTGTCGTTAATGTTTGTTGACTTGTGTTTGTCCCAAAAGTGTGCTTTATCTAAAATAATTTCTAAATTTTCTTCACTAGCCATTAAAGCTCTTTCAAAGCAACCAAGAAACCATTCTAAATATTCTGTGATGTCTGGTGTTCCTTTTTGTGCTTTTTCAATAATGTTGTTATAGTATTTGTGTTCTTTAAAGATTTGGTTTGACAAACTGTAAAAACGAATTTTACTGTTGTCACTTTTTGCCAAGAACATATCTAAAATTGCTCTGGCTATTCGTCCATTGCCGTCATCAAAAGGGTGAATAGTAACAAACCAAAAGTGAGCAATGATAGACTTTAGAACGAAATCTAATCTTTTATCACTATTTAACCAATTCAAAAATTGTTCCATTTCGTGAGGAACTCTGTCGGCTGATGGTGCTTCAAAATGTATTTTTTCTCTACCAAAATTTCCCGAAACCACCTTCATACCGCCGGATCGGTATTTGGCAACATCTATTTGTTGATATCCGCTAAATCCTGTTTGAAAAAGTGAGTTATGCCAGCCTAAAAGACGTGTTTCTGTGAGTGGTTGGTCAAAATTTTGAGTAGCATCTAAAATGACATCAACAATTCCTTCAATGTTTCGTGGTGTCTTTATAAAATCAGTATTTTCAATACCCAATTTTCGGGCAATAGACGATCGAACCAATTCAGGATTTAAAAATTCGCCTTCAATTCTTGATGTATCTACAACATCTAAAATAAGGGACTCTAGAGTGGCCCTTTCAACAAAATCGAAACCTAAACTTTCCATACGACCCAATAAACGTCCTTGTAAATACCTTACAGAAGTTAAGATGGGCGATAACTTGTCGTTATCCCAAACAAAGTTTGTCCAATTTTTTCTTTCGTGTATGTACATAATTACCACCGCAAAATATGCGGTAAAAATACTCATTTACCACCGCAAAACAATCTATAACTTCTAAAATCTTCAAATAGTTTGTTGCTTGCTGGCTGTTTCGTTACTCGGGAACTCAACGTTTTGGGGCTTGGCGAAGTGGGGGATTAGAAGTGCAAATGTTCAAATTAGTACTAATGTTAATAGAAAGCACAAATGCTCAATTTAGCACTTCTGCCCCCATTTTGCCAAACCCTTGTTAGCTGCTTGGGCCTTTGTCAGTTAGTTTTTCTTTGTCCCAAGCTAATACATTCACTCCGCTTGAGTAATGTATTAGGTCAGGTTTTCTGTTTAGTTTTATGTTTCCAAATTTATAGTCTGTTGTCAATTCTATAATTTCTACTTGAAATATTTTCCAAGGTTCGTGCTGAATTTCGTATCTATATGTTTCATTGTTTGTCAGTAAGTACAAGCAATATCTTTCCGTCAACCATTTGTCAAGTGTTGATTTATTTGTCAATTCTTGTCCAACTACAAATTTCGTTTCAAATTTGAAATTTTTGTTCTTGTTACTTGAAGTAAAATGTTTTATTTTTTCTTTTTCTCCTCGTTCAATTTCTGACTTTTCGTATGGAAGTCCTGAAAGTCGTTTTGCAATAAATGTTGAAGTTTCTTTTTGTGCTTCAATGTTCAGAAAAAATACACCTGGTTTATTGTCTTGTGTCAAATAGGTTCTAACATTTATTTCGTCAAAGTTAGATATGAATGAAATTGAAGGTAAATTTCTTGGTCTTATTTTCTCCATAGTAAATGCTACTATTGAAACCCAAGTTTCTCCTTGAAATTTGTCAATTAATAGATTTTTTGGTGTCAATTTTTGCAATTCACTTTCCTCGACTTTCCAATGTAAAAACAAAGCGTCATTCCATTCTTGATAATAACTCCATTTTCCGTTTGGTAATCTCCAAGTTCTGTGAGAAATATTTTTTAGAATGTCTTCAGTTTCTTTCATATGAGGTGTTTAGTGGCATAGCAGCTAACGTTTTGCAGCTTGGCGAAGGTGGCGATTTTCACCACAAATGTTGATGCGGAGAACCAAAGTTTGATTAACCACAAATGTATCTGAGGAGCACTGAACCGCCACTTTTCCCAAACCCGTGTTACCAGCCGTTTTTTCTTTCCACATCATATTTGTAAGGGTTTTCAGAGTCCATTTTTCCGTTGTGATAAATTAAAAATTCAGCATGTTTATCGTCAAGTTTAAATGTTTCTATGTTAGTAATTCCTAGTAAACAAAGGTCGCTAATATGTAAAACATTTTTGTCAAAAATCACGAACCTTGTCTGTGTAATATTAACAGTTTCACCGCATGCTAAAAATCCACCTGTCGTTACAGATATTCTGTTTTTTTCGTCAATTTGTCTTTCATAAACAATTTGTCCAAGAATAAATGTCAAAATGCTTGATACCAATAATGGCGTTAAAAGAATAGCAGTCAATATTTTTCTTTTAGTATTTTTAAATAAGGCATAATATAAGATTGTCGAAACGATAAATGTCGAACTGATAGTCGAAAAGGTGTAAAGTCCTTTCAGGCTGTATCCGTAAAGTCCAAAAATTCCAAATGTCAAAAACACAATTGTCGTTGCGATTAACATTCTAAATACTACTTTTTCAACTTTCGGAAAAGTAGTCTTAGTCAGAAGTGGAATGCAATTCAGTCCAATTAGAAGTCCTATGAATATTATTATCGATGTCATTTGTTTGTGTCATCCTAAAATTGCTGGTAACGTTCCGCAGCTACCCGAAGGGCGGGACTTTTACCACAAAACTTGATTTTAAAATCTAATGATTGATTAACAACAAAACTGTCTTTGGAACACAAAACCCCGCCTTTTGGGTAGGTGCTGTTATCGGCATGTGCTTTTCTTTCTGTCGTCATTTTTATTCCTCCGCTTCTCGTTTAATAAATTCAGTCCGCTCATCAGTATGTTCGTTCCAACCAGTCCAAACATCTTTTAAAGTTAAATGAAGTCCGTCAAATGAGACTATTTGATAAATCGAAACTTTTGGGGGACAGTTTTCATTAAGTCGAACGATGTCTTGCGTGTAAAATGTTGCGTTGTCAAGCCACCGAATTTTTAACGTGTCAGGATGCCCACAGTCTATTTCATTTGTCCATATAACAAGTGTCGAGCTTATAAAATTGAAACTTGCACAGTTTGCGTCTTTCATTACAAATCGTCCTGAAATTTTTGTTGCAAAATTTTCTGCGTTGTTATTGATGTTAGAAGTTATCATCAAACTGTCAAGTTGATCTTGCGTGATTGTCGCATACTTGGAATTTCCTTTTTGTAAACTGTTCACTTGTTTACCGTCCGCCATAATACCGTCTGCAAACTGTTTCATGTCGTGAAATAACCAGCCTAAAGAAAAAGTCAACAGTCCAGTAGCGAGTATTGATATAAAAAATTTCAAGTTCATTTTCTTATGTCGTGTTGGTCGGTCGTAATATGGCACATAACGTTTTCGGGCTTTGCTTTCGGGCGGATTTCGGAGCACAAAACTGTCTGCTAGCACTGAACTTGAATAGAAGCACTAAACTCCAAGTTTGCACATCAGCCCGACT
>JACCED012021936.1_pt1 | contig 37499 bp, 36 predicted proteins | sample 7455021 | NCBI WGS metagenome assembly JACCED01 (sample SAMN15323456, study PRJNA562643) | freshwater metagenome | isolation source: river surface water | place: USA:Blue River Watershed | collected 2017-08-19
CCCAGGGCGCGCAAGACATAGCTGGGCTCCAGGCTGGCCGAGGTGCACGCCGAGCCGGACGAGACGGCGATGCCCTTGATGCCCATGATCAGGCTTTCGCCCTCGACATAGTTGAAGCTGATGTTCAGGTTGTGCGGCACGCGCTGCTCGAGGTCGCCGTTGATGAACACCTGTTCGATGTCTTGGAGGCCGTCGAGCAAACGCTTTTGCAAGGTGCGGGCGTGCGCCAGGTCTTGCGCCATTTCTTCTTTGGCGATGCGGAAAGCCTCGCCCATGCCCACGCACTGGTGGGTGGGCAAGGTGCCGCTGCGCATGCCGCGCTCGTGGCCGCCGCCGTGCATTTGCGCTTCCAGGCGGATGCGGGGCTTGCGGCGCACATACAGGGCACCGATGCCCTTGGGGCCGTAGGTCTTGTGCGAAGCAAGGCTCATCAGGTCGACCGGCAGCGTGGCCAGGTCGATGGCGATTTTGCCGGTGGCTTGGGCGGCGTCGACGTGAAAAATCACACCGCGCTCGCGGCACAGGGCGCCCAGCGCCGGGATGTCTTGCACCACGCCGATTTCGTTGTTGACGAACATGACGCTCAGCAGCACGGTGTCGGGACGGATGGCGGCTTTGACCGCATCCAGATCGAGCAGGCCGTTTTCTTGCACATCCAGGTAGGTGACCTCAAAGCCCTGACGCTCGAGCTCGCGCATGGTGTCGAGCACGGCCTTGTGCTCGGTTTTGACGGTGATCAGGTGCTTGCCTTTGCTCTGATAGAAGTGGGCAGCGCCTTTGATCGCCAGGTTGTTCGACTCGGTGGCGCCCGACGTCCAGACGATTTCACGCGGGTCGGCGCCGATCAGGGCGGCGACGTTGGCGCGTGCCTGTTCCACGGCCTCTTCGGCCTCCCAACCCCAGGCATGGCTGCGTGAGGCGGGGTTGCCGAAGTGCTCGCGCAACCAGGGAATCATGGCATCGACCACGCGGGGGTCCACCGGTGTGGTGGCCCCGTAGTCCATGTAAATCGGGAAATGAGGCGTCATGGTGAGTCTGTCAAAAATTACTTGGCGAACACGTTGCCCAGGGCAAAGACCGAATTGGGCGCGTTGACGCGGATCGGTTTGACCACGGGGGCGCTGGAGATGGCGCGCTTGACGATGGGCTTGTCCTCGATTTGAACGCCCTTGGCGAGTTGGTCGTCAACCAGCTTTTGCAGGGTGACCGAGTCCAGAAACTCGACCATGCGCTGGTTCAGCGACGACCACAGTTCGTGGGTCATGCAACGGCCCGATTCGCCCATGCAGTTTTCTTTGCCGCCGCAGTGGGTGGCGTCGATGGGTTCGTCGACCGAGACGATGATGTCGGCCACGGTGATGTCGGTGGCTTTGCGGCCCAGGGTGTAGCCGCCGCCGGGGCCACGGGTCGATTCGACCAGGTCGTGGCGACGCAGCTTGCCAAACAGTTGTTCGAGATAGGAGAGCGAGATCTGCTGACGCTGGCTGATGGCTGCCAGGGTCACGGGGCCACTGTTCTGGCGCAGAGCCAGGTCAATCATGGCGGTCACTGCAAAACGGCCTTTGGTGGTCAAGCGCATGGTCCATCTCCTTTCAAGAGAATGAATGTCGACAAAAGTCGAACGATTAAGTCAAGTATAGCAGAAACCCAAGCATTTCTGTCGGGCAATGTGACTTTACCCTGATTTCGTCATGGACACAATATCAGTGTTTACCCTAGTTTTTGATGATTTTAGAGTTTTTGTCCAAGTCAAACAGGCTTCAAACCCTGAACAAAACAGGGGGAATGCCTTGGACAAAGGGTGGGTGTAGACCCTGCCCGAGGTCTGAGCGGTTGACAGTTTGACGCGGGGCTTACGCGGATTTATTGGCGTCACCCCTGATTTCGCTCAACTGAAGCAAGAGAGCAGGCAAGGCCGTTTGAACCGTTTCCCAAACCACTTCAAGGTTGATTTCAAAATAACCGTGTGCGATGCGGTTGCGCATGCCGCGCATGCTGCGCCATGGAATTTGAGGATTGGCATCGACAAAGTCGGCATACCCATCCATCACTTTGGCGACCGCCTCGCCCACAATGACTCGGCACATGATCACGGCTTGTTGAGTGCGTTTGTCTTCAAGAAAGTCTTGCAGGACCAAGCCTTCCACGAAAACGCATGCATCGGACGCTGCTTGGTGGATGTGATCCAAATAATCGGGCAAGCGCCTCGGATTCATACAGGCTGCGCTTGAGCCAGAACCTCGGCACGGAAATGAGAGGGCAAATCGCCCGGTGTGACAACGTCGACAGAAAGACCCAGCATCGACTCAAGTTCGGATTGCAAACCACCCAAGTCAAAGAGGGTGGCCCCGGGTAATGCATCCACCAATAAATCAAGGTCGCTGCCATCGAGATCGGTGCCGTGCAACACCGAACCGAACACACGCGGATTGGCCACACGATACCGAAGAACGGTTTCGCGCACTTGCATTCGCTTGCCGGCCAACGCCGCTGAGGGCCTCATCAGAACTCCTTGAATTCCATGGCATTGTATGCATCGGCATCAAAAGTCTCAAGTGACGCATGCACGTGAATGGCCCAGACCATTCGACCTTGATCTTGTGGCGGTCATGCTTTCACATCAGATCACAAATCGAGCAAGGCGGTTTGCAGGTGTTGCTGAAACACGGTTTCATCGCCCAGGGCGTGGGCGTTGAGCAAGGCCAGTTTGACCAGAAACAATGGGGCTTTGTCAGGGCCAGCCCGGTCGATGGCCTGTGCCAGCGCGTCGTAGACGATTTCCAGCCCATCGGTGCTTAAAACGGTGTGTGCAGGCATGGGGTCTCTCCTATTGGGGCAAGGCGGTGGTCAGCGCATCTTGCAAACGTGCGGCATCGAGTTTCAGCCAACGGGCGCAGATGTGTTGATCGGGTCGCAAAAGGTAAGCCGCGCCGTCGGCGGGCACGCCGTAGCGCAATCGACAGCGCCCCTGGACGTCGGGCAAGGTCTGGTCGGCTCCGGTCACGGCGCTGGCTGCACCGATGGCGGTGATGCGCAAAGACACGCCCTGCCCTCGGGCCAGTTGCACCGCTTCAACCACGTCAGCGGGCACGGCGGATCCGTGGGTGAAGTACAGCAGATCAAAGCCCCCGCCCAGATGATCGAGCAAATGGTCGTTTTCGGCCAGTTTCACGTTTTGCGGCGGGGCGCCATGGCCGGGTCCGCTCTCAAAGGCCGCATCGTCGTCGGTGCGGCAATTCAGGATCGAATGGGTGTACTCGTGCGGTCGCGAAGTTCGCCAGTGGTAGAGGGGGCGCACGAATGCTTGCGTCAATGACAGCGACAGCACGGCGTTGCGCAGCAATTCGTAGCCGCCCGCCGGCGGTGTCATGAAACGCACGCTCTTGCCCGCTTCGGCGATGATTTCGCGCGCAGCGCCCACGCGCTCGGCGCTGTGGTTGCGCAACAAGGCCGCTCCGGCCAGTCCACGCACCACATGCGCCAGGTGCCAGCCCAGTGACTGCGCATCCTGAAACGCGGTGTTGGCACCGCGCACGCCAAAGATCGGCAACAGGTGGGCCGCATCGCCGGTGAAGATGACGCGCCCATGGACGAAGTCGGGCAAGGTCAGGGTGCGCGCCGAATAGACCGACGACCAATCCAGCTCCCAGGCGATGCCGGGGTGCCCGATCATGGCCAACTGGGCGTCGATGCGCGACTTCAGGACCTCGGGGCGCAAGGCTTGTTCGGGGGATTCGCCGGGTGGCAACTGATAGTCGACGCGCCAGATGCCGTGGGGTTCGCGGTGCATCAGGACCGTGTTGCCGGGGTTCCAGTCGGGATCGAAGTAAGCCAGCCGCTCGGTCGGCAGCGGCAGGTCGACCCGGATGTCGGCGATCACGAAAAACCCTTCGTAGGAAGCCCCTTCCATCTGCAAATTCAACTGGCTTCGCAGGGCCGACCTTCCGCCGTCGGCCGCCACCAACCAGTCGGTGTGCAGCGTGTATTCCCCCTCGGGGGTGTCGACCGCCACTTCGGCGTGATCGGCATGTTGGGTGACGCGCTCGGCCTTGTTGCCCCACCTGAAGTCGATCAGGGGCTGAGCTGCGCAGGCTTCGTACAGGTATTGCTCCAGGTATTGCTGCTGCACATTGAGGATGGGGAAAAAGCGGTCATCGGGGTCGTGCGGGGCCTCCATGCGGAACACCCGCTGCCCCCGGTAGTATGAGTTGCCGAAACGCCAGGGCAAGCCGCCTTCGGTCATGCGATCGGCCACCCCCACCTGTTGCAAGATCTCCATCGAGCGACGGGTGAAACAGATGGCACGGCTGCCCTGCGAAAACTGGAGTTCGGAGGTCAGCACCACGCTGGGCACGCCGTGGCGCGCCAACTCCAGCGCCGTCACCATGCCTGCCGGGCCGGAGCCCACGATGGTCACCCGCTGGCGGGCAGGTGCGGGGTGTTCGGAAGGTAACCAGGGCTTGAAGACCTGATACGGGTAATAAAGCGATGGACGCGCTTGGGCATTGGGTTGATGCACGGTCGGTTTCCTGCGGCGAGTCTCCCATTATGAAGGTCAAAACCACTTTGCTGTGCAACCGTGGCGGGCCTAAGGCGACAGCGGGTTAATGCCGGGGTCAACCCTGCGGGCACGGGCCAGGTCAGGCCTCGCCGAAGAAAACGGCATCGAGAGTCGGCGCCGTCAACACCCGCTGCACCCACAGATCGAGTTGGTCGGTCGTTGCCTGCTGAAGTTTGGCCTGCAAGTCAGCGGGTAGCGGACCAAAGCGCTGCGCCAGGATGTTCTGCAAGACTTTGGCGCTCCCTTGCTCGATGCCTTGCTCGATGCCTTGCTCGATGCCTTGACGCAACCAAGTGCCCTGCATGCCCTCGGCCCATTTTTCCCAGCCAAATTTGAACGCCATGATGAAATCTCCTTGTGGTGCATCGGTGGGCAAATCGGCCACGCCCAGGTTCATTTGTACCCAAAGCGCCTGCAACCATGCCCGGATGTGTTGCTCCATTTTTGGATTATTTTGTACTAATTTCATCGCCATTTCAAGGTGATGCATGCGGCTGTCCATGTCCTGGGCATGCGCAAATCGCATCAGGTGCGTCAGCAAATTGTTCAGACCTTCCGGAGGCATGTTCCGGTCTTCGTCGATCAGGATGTACTTGAGCCTGGGCGTGTAGGCTTGCAAATCGGGCGGCAATTGCTCAATCAATTCGGCCATATCGGTGGCCGCGCGCCACGGCGAGTCACCGCTGTACAGCACGATGGGCAAGACCGGCGGCAGTCGGTGGCGCTCCAACTCGAGCCCCTCGCGCACCAGTCTTTGGTAGAACATGGCCAGATAAGTCAGCATGCGCAGGGCCATGAGCGGATCGTTGCGGCTTTGAAACTCGATCAACAGATAAAGATAGACCCATGCCCCACCGGCCTTCAGCCGCCAGAGGGCGTCGCTGTGGAATTGCTGCATCTCGTCGTGCACAAAGCTGCCGGGCATGGATTCCAGCGTGCTGAAGTCCAGCCCGAGAAGCCAAGGATGAGGCACATAGGTGTGCACCAGATCGCGCACGATCTCAGGGGCCTGGAACAGATGTTTGCGGGTGGCGTCATGGGTGATCATGGCGCCTGATTCTGTCGCACAACCAGGCGATTTTTGAGTTCATGCCCCCTCAATGGTCACGATGCTGTGACGCATCAACAATGCGTGTCTCAGTTGACCGCAACGACCTCGCCCGGCCCTGCCCCCAAAATGCGCTGCTTGAGCAAGGCCAGCTGATCGCGGGTGCGGGCAGCTTGTTCGAACTCGAGGTTACGGGCGTGCTCGAGCATGGCTTTTTCCAGTCGTTTGATTTCGCGCGCCAGGGCTTTTTCGTCCATGTCGTCGAGCTCGACCTTGATCTGCGCGAGGCGCTCGGCCTCGGCCCCGGCTTTTTGGCTGTAGACGCCATCGATCAGGTCCTTGACCTGCTTGACCACGCTGCGCGGGGTGATGCCGTGCTCGGCATTGAAGGCGATCTGGCGCTCGCGCCGGCGCTGGGTTTCGCCCATGGCGCGGCGCATCGAGTCGGTGATCTTGTCGGCATACAAAATGGCTTTGCCACGCAGGTTGCGGGCGGCGCGGCCGATGGTCTGGATCAGGCTGCGCTCGCTGCGCAAAAAGCCTTCTTTGTCGGCATCCAAAATCGCCACCAGCGATACCTCGGGGATGTCCAGGCCCTCGCGCAGCAGGTTGATGCCCACCAGCACGTCAAATGCGCCCAGCCGCAAATCGCGGATGATCTCGACCCGCTCCACCGTGTCGATGTCGCTGTGCACATAGCGCACCTTGACGCCGTTGTCGGACAGGTAGTCGGTCAGTTGTTCGGCCATGCGCTTGGTGAGCGTGGTGATCAGCACGCGCTCGCCGACTTCGACCCGCAAGCGGATCTCTTGCAGCACATCGTCCACCTGCTGGGTGGCGGGGCGCACTTCGACCTCGGGATCGACCAAGCCGGTGGGGCGCACCAGTTGCTCCACCACCTGACCGGCGCGATTTTTCTCATAGTCGGCCGGGGTGGCCGACACAAACACCACCTGGCGCATGCGTTGCTCGAACTCTTCCAGCTTCAGGGGGCGGTTATCCAGCGCGCTGGGCAGCCGAAAGCCGTATTCGACCAGCGTGGTCTTGCGCGAGCGGTCGCCGTTGTACATGCCGCCAAACTGCCCCATCAGCACATGGCTCTCGTCCATGAACATCAGCGCATCTTTGGGCAAATAATCGGTCAGGGTGCTGGGCGGCTCGCCCGGGGCCGAACCCGACAGGTGCCGGGTGTAGTTTTCAATGCCCTTGCAGTGGCCAACCTCGGACAACATCTCCAGGTCAAAGCGGGTGCGCTGCTCCAAGCGCTGGGCCTCCACCAGCTTGCCCATGCCCACCAACTCTTTCACCCGGTCGTTGAGTTCGGCCTTGATCGTTTCGACCGCGGCCAAGACCTTGTCGCGCGGGGTCACATAGTGGCTGGAGGGGTAGACCGTGAAGCGCGGGATTTTTTGTTTCACCTGACCGGTGAGGGGGTCGAACAGTTGCAGGCTGTCGATTTCGTCGTCGAACAACTCGACCCGGATCGCCATTTCGGAGTGCTCGGCCGGGAAGATGTCAATGGTGTCGCCGCGCACCCGGAACGCCCCGCGCACGAACTCGATGTCGTTGCGGGTGTACTGCATGCGCACCAGCTGGGTGATGATGTCGCGCTGGCCCAGCGTGTCACCGGTGCGCAAAGTCATGATCATGCGGTGGTAACTCTCGGGGTCGCCGATGCCGTAGATCGCCGACACGGTGGCCACGATCACCACGTCGCGCCGCTCCAAAATGCTCTTGGTGCAACTCAGCCGCATTTGCTCGATGTGCTCGTTGATGGCGCTGTCTTTTTCGATGAACAGGTCGCGCTGGGGCACATAGGCTTCGGGTTGGTAGTAGTCGTAGTAGCTGACGAAGTACTCGACCGCATTTTTGGGGAAGAACTCGCGGAACTCGCTGTACAACTGCGCCGCCAGCGTCTTGTTGGGCGCGAACACGATGGCCGGTCGACCGGCACGGGCGATCACGTTGGCCATGGTGTAGGTCTTGCCCGAGCCGGTCACGCCGAGCAGGGTCTGGAAGGCCTCACCGTCGCCCAGGCCCTCGACCAGTTTCTCGATCGCCGTGGGCTGGTCGCCGGCGGGCGGATAGGGCTGAAACAACTCGAACGGGGAACCAGGGTATTGAACGAACATCCGATGAGGATAACCGAAGGCGGAAATGAGGCGTTTTCCATCTAGAATCTGGGGTTTTCCCTGTACCGAGATTTGCAATGAACCTCTTTACCGCCGTCGAAATGGCCCCCCGCGACCCCATTTTGGGTCTGAACGAACAATTCGCCGCCGACACCAACCCCAACAAGGTCAACCTGGGTGTGGGCGTGTACTTTGGCGAAGACGGCAAGATGCCTTTGCTGCAGTGCGTGCAAAAAGCCGAGAAGCTGCTGATGGAAAAGCCCACGGCCCGCAACTACTTGCCCATCGACGGCATCGCCGCTTATGACAATGCGGTCAAGGCACTGGTGTTCGGCGCCGAGTCCGAGCCGGTCAAGAGCGGCCGCGTGGCCACCATTCAGGGCCTGGGTGGCACCGGCGGCCTGAAGGTTGGTGCCGACTTTTTGCGCAAACTGCTGCCGCAGGCCAAGGTGCTGATCAGCGACCCCAGCTGGGAAAACCACCGCGGCATCTTCACCAACGCCGGTTTCACCGTGGAAACCTATGCTTACTACGACGCCGCGCGCCGTGGCATCAACTTTGAGGGCATGCTGGCGTCCCTGAACGCCGCCCCTGCCGGCACCATCGTGCTGTTGCACGCTTGCTGCCACAACCCCACCGGTTACGACCTGACCATGGCCCAGTGGGACCAGGTCATCGCCGCTGTTCAGTCGCGCAACCTGACCCCCTTCCTCGACATGGCCTACCAGGGCTTTGGTCACGGCATCGCCGAAGACGGTGCGGTGGTGGGCAAGTTCATCGCCGCCGGCCTGCAGTTCTTCATTTCCACCTCGTTCTCCAAAAGCTTCAGCCTGTACGGCGAGCGCGTGGGCGCCCTGTCGGTGGTCTGCACCGACAAGGCCGAAGCCGATCGCGTGTTGTCGCAACTGAAAATCGTGATCCGCACCAACTACTCCAATCCGCCCACCCACGGTGGCGCGGTGGTGGCCACGGTGTTGGGCAACCCCGAGTTGCGCGCCCTGTGGGAACAAGAATTGGGCGAGATGCGCGTGCGCATCAAGGACATGCGCCAAAAGCTGGTCGACGGCCTCAAGGCCGCCGGTGTGAAGCAGGATTTCAGCTTCATCACCCAGCAAATCGGCATGTTCAGCTACTCGGGCCTGACCAAAGACCAGATGGTGCGTTTGCGCTCGGAATTCGGCGTGTACGGCACCGACAGCGGCCGCATGTGCGTGGCCGCTTTGAACAACCACAACGTGGCTCACGTCTGCAAGGCGATTGCCACGGTATTGGGCTGAAAGCGCCCTGCTCGTGGTCTGGGGTGCTCAGCCCCAGATGAATGAGCGCATGTCGATCGACGCCATCTGCCAGGCGTCGTTGAATGTCACCACCGGCTCGTCGTCGTCACGAGCCCCCACCGCATAAAGCAGCGGCAAGTAGTGCTCGATGCTGGGGTGGGCTTTTTGCATCAGGGGGCCCAGGGCCTCAAACTGGGCCAAGCGCTCAATGTCGCCACTGGCCAAAGACTCGCACACCCACTGATCGAACACCAGCGCCCATTCATACGCTTCTTGTTCGGTGGCCTGCGGGTTTCTGACCATCAGGTTGTGCACCAGGTTGCCGCTGGCGACGATCAGCACGCCCTGATCGCGCAAAGCACGCAACTGCCGCCCCATGGCCAGGTGTTCGGGCCCCGGACGGCCCAGATCGATGCTGAGCTGCACCACCGGGATGTCGGCTTGCGGGAACATGGGCTTGAGCACGCCCCAACTGCCATGATCCAGGCCCCAATCGTGGTCCAGCCCCAAAGGCGACTGGTCGTGGGCTTGGCGCAGGCTCTGCGCCCAGGCCTGGGCCAACTCGGGCGCGCCGGGCGCGGGGTAGTGTTGCTCGAACAACACCTGCGGGAAACCGCCGAAGTCGTGGATGGTGCGCGGCTGCGCCATGGCGGTCAGCCACCAGCCCTGCGTGACCCAATGGGCCGAGATGCACAAAATGGCCTTGGGGCGCGGCCAGCGGGCCTGGGGCCCGAACTCGGTGCCCAGCCCCTGCCAGGCGGTGCGAAAGTCGTTGTCTTCAACCACGTTCATGGGGCTGCCGTGCCCCAAAAAAATCACGGGTTGGCGTAAGGTGGTGTTGGAATCGGTCATGCAGTGTCAAATTGGGGGCTGGACTCCAATTTTAAAGGGGACAACCTGATACATTTCATGTAGTTTTAAAAGATCGGATGGCCCTATGCTCTACCAAATCTACGAAGCCCAGCGCTCTCTCATGGAGCCCTTTGCTGACTTCGCGCAAGCGGCTTCCAAGTTGTACAGCAACCCCCTTTCGCCCCTGGGCCAAACCAGCCTGTCGCAGCGCATGTCGGCCGCCTACGACTTGCTTTATCGTCTGGGCAAAGATTATGAAAAGCCGGTGTTTGGCATCAAGTCGGTGGACGTCGACGGCGTCGAGGTCGCCATCCACGAGCGCGTGGAAATGGACAAGCCCTTTTGCGAATTGCGCCGTTTCAAGCGCTTCAGCGACGATGCCGCCACCCTGACCAAACTGAAATCACAGCCCGTGGTGCTGGTGGTCGCGCCGCTGTCGGGGCATTACGCCACCTTGCTGCGCGACACCGTGCGCACCCTGCTGGGGGGCCACAAGGTCTACATCACCGACTGGAAAAACGCCCGCATGGTGCCGCTCGAAGAGGGCGAGTTTCACCTGGACGATTACGTCAACTACGTGCAGGAATTCATCCGCTACTTGCAAGGCCAATACGGCAATGTGCACGTCATGAGCGTGTGCCAGCCCACCGTGCCGGTGCTGGCAGCGGTTTCGCTCATGGCCAGCCGGGGTGAAAAGACCCCCCTGACCATGACCATGATGGGTGGCCCGATTGACGCCAGCCGTTCGCCCACCGCCGTCAACAACCTGGCCATGAACAAAAGCCATTCATGGTTTGAAAACAACGTCATCTACCGCGTGCCGCCCAATTTCCCCGGTGCCGGTCGTCGCGTTTATCCGGGCTTTTTGCAGCACACCGGCTTTGTGGCCATGAACCCGGATCGCCACCTCAATTCGCACTACGACTACTTCCTCGACCTGATCAAGGGCGACAATTCCAGCGCCGAGTCGCATCGCAAGTTTTACGACGAGTACAACGCCGTGCTCGACATGGACGCCGACTACTACCTGGAAACCATCCAGACCGTGTTTCAGGACTTCAAACTGGTCAACGGCACCTGGGACGTTAAAAACCCCCAGGGTCAACTGGAACGGGTGCGGCCGCAAGACATCACCAGCACTGCCTTGCTCACGGTCGAGGGCGAGTTGGACGACATCTCGGGTTCGGGCCAAACCGAAGCCGCTCACGGGCTGTGCGCCCAGATCCCCGAAAGCCACAGCCAGCACCTGGAGGTGCAAGGGGCCGGTCACTACGGCATCTTCAGTGGGCGTCGTTGGCGCGAGGTGGTCTACCCTTGCGTGCGCGCCTTCATTTTGGAACACAACGACGACCGGGCCGTGACCGCCAAACGCGCCAAGCCTGCGACCCGCAAGGCTGCTCAAACGGTCAAGACCCAGGCCCCTGCCCGCAAGACGGCGGCCCGCAAAACCGCGCGCCGCGCACGCGCGTGAGCCAGGCCCTGCGGGGCGGCGTTGCGGGCCTTGCCGCTCGCTTGCTCGACGCCCTGCCGCAGACCCAGTGCCAGCGCTGCGCCTACCCTGACTGCGCCAGCTATGCACAGGCCATGGCTTGTGGCGTCGCCGATATCAACCAATGCCCGCCGGGGGGCCAGGAAGGCGTGGTCCGCTTGGCGCAACTGCTCGGCCGCGAGCCCAAAGCCCTCAACCCCGCACACGGCGCAGAAGGCCCCATGACCGTCGCCGTCATCGACGAAGCTTGGTGCATCGGTTGCACCCTGTGCATGGAAGCCTGCCCGACCGACGCCATCGTGGGGGCCCACAAACGCATGCACACGGTCAACGAGGCCCACTGCACCGGCTGCGACCTTTGCCTGCCCGCTTGCCCGGTGGACTGCATCGAGATGATCCCTGTCTCCGGCGATCGCACCGGCTGGAACGCCTGGTCGATGGAGCAAGCCCAACACGCGCGACAGCGCTACCAGGTCCGCACCGAACGCCTGTCTCGGCGCGAGCAAGACCGTGCCAAGCGCCATCTGAGCGAAGCCGAAGACAAACTGGCTGACCTGGCCGAGCACACCCTGGGCCTGGACGGCCTGGCGCAGGGCGACCCCGACGCCGAGCGCGAGGCCCAGCGCAAACGCGCCATCATCGAAGCTGCCATGGCCCGCGCCAAAGCCAAATTGCCCCTTCAAAAAAGCTGAACCCTCTTGGGGGTTCTGGATGGTATAATCCAAATTCAGGCAAGCGCGACAGCAGCACCTCCGGGCCCGGCGAACTGTGATCCTTCACGACACGACACGCCATTTTCACCGCAAGGACTGCACACCAAATGTTCGCCCATCCCCCTTGCCCGTGATCCCTTTCTTTCATCATTCGCGCCTGCCCCGAGGGGCGCATTTTGCATTGCCAAGAGGATGGTCATGGCCACTAAATCGTCGAAAAAACCTGCGGTAAAAGCCAAAAAACCGGCGGCTACCGCCCGATCTGCTGCTTCAACCAAAGTCAAAGCCCAAACGGCCGCTCCAGCCAAAGTGGCGACTCCAGCGAAAAAGACCAGCGCCAAGACGACCGCCAAACCCGCCGGCAAAGCCCCTGCGTCAAGCGCCAAATCCAAATCAAGCCCTCCTGTGACTGCTTCCAAAAAATCTGCGCCTGCCAAGGCCGCCGCCCCCGCTGCCAAGAAAGCGGCCCCTGCGAAAGCGCCAGCCAAACCGGCTGCCAAATCCGCTGCCAAATCCGCCCCCGCAAAAGCCGTGGCCAAACCTGCCGCCAAACCTGCTGGCAAAAAGCCTGAAGCTAAAAAATCGGAAGTCAAAGCCAAGGCCACTGAGATCGACACCAAAGTCAAAGCCGCCAAAGCGCCTGCTCAGGCACCTGCTGAAAAAAGCAAGCCGCCCAAGGCTGCAGGCAAACCCGGTCGCAAGGCCAAGGCCGAGGCCAAGGGGGTCGATGAAGAGCCCGATCTGACCGATGACATCGAAGAGGAATTGGTCGGCGAGCCGGTGGAAACCTCGGAAAAGGTCAAACCGCTGCGCATGAAAATCAGCAAGGCCAAAGAGCGCGCCTTGATGAAAGAATTCGGCCTCGACGAGACCGTGCTGTCCGAAGAGGACATGGCCAAGCGCCGCGCCCGACTCAAGGCCCTGATCAAACTGGGCAAGACCCGTGGCTACCTGACCCACGGTGAAATTTCCGACCACCTGCCCGACAAACTGGTCGACGCCGAAACGCTGGAAGTGGTGATCGTCACCCTGAACGATTTGGGTGTGGCGGTGTACGAGCAAACGCCCGACGCCGAGACCCTGATCATCACCGACAACGCGCCCACCGGTTCGACCGAAGAGGAAGCCGAAGAGGCGGCCGAGGCCGCCCTGTCCACCGTGGACAGCGAATTCGGCCGCACCACCGACCCGGTGCGCATGTACATGCGCGAAATGGGCACGGTAGAACTGTTGACCCGCGAGGGCGAGATCGAGATCGCCAAGCGCATCGAAGGCGGTCTGATGGCCATGATGGAAGCCATCAGCGCATCGCCCGCCACCATCGCCGAGATCCTGCGCATGGCTCAGGAGATCCGCGACGGCAAGGTCGTGATCTCCACCGTTGTCGACGGCTTTGCCAGCTCCGACGAGGCCGATGACTATGTGGCCGAAGAGGACTTTGACGAGTTCGACGACTCCGACGACGACGACGGCAATGGCGGCTCCAAAGCCCTGACCAAGAAGCTGGAAGAGTTGCGCAATGCGGCTCTTGAGCGTTTTGACCGCATCGCCCAATTGTTCGACAAGGTCCACAAAGCCTACGACAAGGAAGGCTATGGCGCCCCCGGTTATGTGAAGGCCCAGCGCGCGCTCAGCGACGAGCTCATGACCATTCGCTTCACCGCCCGCACCATCGAAAAGCTGTGCGACACCGTGCGCGCCCAGGTCGATGAAGTGCGCAAGGTCGAGCGCAACCTGCGCCGCATCATCGTGGACAAGTGCGGCTACCCGCAAGACCAGTTCGTGGCCGAATTCAGCGGTCGGGACAAAAACGGCCACCGCGCCGCCTCGCAACTGCTCAATTTGAAGTGGATCGAGAAACAGGCCGCCGCCGGCAAGCCCTGGAGCCCGGTCATGGCCCGCAACATCCCGCCGGTGCAAGAGTTGCAGCAAAAGCTGATCGACCTGCAAGCCCAGGTGGTCGTGCCGCTCGATGAACTCAAAGACATCAACAAGCGCATGAACGAAGGCGAAGCCGCCTCGCGCGATGCCAAGAAGGAAATGATCGAGGCCAACCTGCGCCTGGTCATCTCCATCGCCAAGAAATACACCAACCGCGGTTTGCAATTCCTGGATTTGATCCAGGAAGGCAACATCGGCCTGATGAAAGCGGTCGACAAGTTCGAATACCGTCGCGGCTACAAGTTCTCCACCTACGCGACCTGGTGGATTCGCCAGGCCATCACACGCTCGATCGCCGACCAGGCCCGCACCATCCGCATCCCGGTGCACATGATCGAGACCATCAACAAGATGAACCGCATCTCGCGCCAGCACCTGCAAGAGTTCGGTTTTGAGCCCGACGCCGGCATCTTGGCCGAGAAGATGGCCATCCCGGAAGACAAGATCCGCAAGATCATGAAGATCGCGAAAGAGCCGATTTCGATGGAAACCCCGATCGGTGACGACGACGATTCCCATCTGGGTGATTTCATCGAGGACTCGGCCAACACCGCGCCCATCGAAGCCGCCATGCAGGCCGGCTTGCGCGATGTGGTCAAAGAAATCCTCGATGGCCTCACCCCGCGCGAAGCCAAGGTGCTGCGCATGCGCTTTGGCATCGAAATGTCCACCGACCACACCCTGGAAGAAGTGGGCAAGCAGTTCGATGTCACGCGCGAGCGCATCCGTCAGATCGAAGCCAAGGCGCTGCGCAAGCTCAAGCACCCCAGCCGCAGCGACAAATTGCGCAGCTTCATCGACTCACTTTGACACCCCCCGCCCGGTCGGGTCAACGACTGGGTTGGGCCGGGTCATTCCAACCGCCCTCGTGGCGGTTTTTTCATGCCAAGGGGACAGTGATCAACCGGATCACATCGGCGGTGTCGGGGCGCACGCCACGCCACCAGGCAAAAGCCTCTGCGGCTTGCTCAGCCAGCATGCCCACGCCGTCGGCCAAACGCGTCACGCCCGCCTCTTGCGCCAGGTGCAAAAAAGGCGTCATCCCTTTGCCATAGGTCAAATCGTAGGCCAAGGCATTCGGACTGAAAACGGCAGCGGACAAAGGGGGCATCTCACCGCTCAGGCTGGCCGAGGTGGCGTTCAACACGACATCAAACGACAGGCCGGCCAACTCGGCATAACCACTGCCACGCACCCGGCACGCTTGGGCCTGTTCGGGCAGGTGCAAGCGGGCGATGGACACCAGATCCAGCGCTTTGTCCACCGTCCGATTGGCCACCACCAGCTCTGCCGGCCGACAGCGCAGCAGCGGCAACCAAGCCCCCCGGGTGGCACCTCCGGCGCCCAGCACCAGCACGCGCAAACCTTGCAAGGGCGTCGCCAGGTTCAGCTCCAGATCCCGCACCAGGCCGACACCGTCAAAGTTTTCGCCCCAGACTCGATCACCCTCAAACTTCATGGCGTTGACGGCGCCGGCCAACTGCGCGTCCAGGGACAGATCGGTGCAATAGGCGCAGGCGTCGAGTTTGAAGGGAGCGGTGACGTTCATGCCCTTGCCGCCCTCGGCGCGAAAGGCATCCACACAGGGGGCAAAACCGCCGAGCGGCCCCAGGATGCGACCGTATTCAATCGCATGCCCGCAGGCGCGGGCAAACTCGGCGTGAATCAGGGGGGACTTGCTTTGCGCAATGGGGTTGCCGATCACGGCATAACGGTCAGTCATGGCCCGAAGGTTAACTCAATTGCTGCTCCAACTGGTGCAGCACCTGGTAGCAAGGCAACACGCTGGCCACGCTGGCGTTGGGCTCGCGCCCTTCGCGGATGGCAGCGAAGAACTCGCGGTCTTGCAGTTCGATGCCGTTCATCGACACATCCACTTGGGATACATCGATTTTTTCTTCTTTGCCGCTGAACAGATCGTCGTAGCGGGCAATGTAGGTCCCGGTGTCGCCGATGTAGCGAAAGAAGGTCCCCAAGGGGCCGTCGTTGTTGAACGACAGCGACAGCGTGCAGATGGCGCCGTTGGCGGCTTTGAGCTGGATGCTCATGTCCATGGCGATGCCCAGATTGGGATGGATGGGGCCCTGAACGGCATTGGCTTTGACGATCGGGCTGCCGCACTGGTAGGCGAACAGGTCCACGGTGTGCGCGGCATGGTGCCAAAGCAGGTGGTCGGTCCAGCTGCGGGGCTGGCCCAGGGCATTCATGTTGGTGCGGCGGAAGAAATAGGTCTGCACATCCATTTGCTGGATGTTGAACTCACCCGCTTTGATTTTTTGGTTCACCCACTGGTGGCTGGGGTTGAAGCGGCGGGTGTGGCCGCACATGGCCACCAGGCCGGTGGACTTTTGCAGGTCGACCACCTGCTGGCCGTCTTTGAGCACGTCGCACAGCGGAATTTCAACCTGCACGTGCTTGCCGGCCTTGAGGCACTCGATCGACTGGCTGGCGTGCATCTGGGTCGGGGTGCACAGGATCACCGCGTCGAGTTCCCTGATTTGGAGCGACTCGGACAGGTCGGTGGTGACGTGCCCGATGCCGTACTTGGCGGCAACTTCTTTGGTTTTGTCCAGTTCGCGGCCAATCAGCGAAATCACTTCGACACCGTCGATGTTTCGGATCCCGTCGAGGTGCTTGATGCCAAAAGCGCCGGCACCGGCCAACGCGACTTTGATGGTTTTGCTCATGGTTTGACTTTCAGGTGTTTTCCAAGATGACGTGCCCCACCGCCGTGTTGGACGCAGGCACATGATAAAAACGATGCGTGAGTTTGGGCTTGGGACCACCGGCCACATCGGCCATGGCACCACGGGCGATCAGCCACATCACCAACTCGATGCCCTCGGAGCCGGCCTCGCGCACATAATCGATGTGCGGCACTTGAGCGCAGGCGGCAGGGTCGTTGATCAGCTGATCCAGCCAGGCATTGTCCCATTCGCGGTTGATCAGGCCGGCACGCGCGCCCTGCAATTGGTGGCTCATGCCACCGGTACCCCAGATTTGCACATTCAGGTCTTCGTCAAAAGACTCCACTGCGCGCCGGATCGCCTGCCCCAACATGAAGCACCGTCGTCCGCTGGGCACCGGGTACTGCACCACATTCACCGCAAAAGGAATGACCCTGAACGGCCAAGCACCCTTTTGCGGGTCTTGTTCGCCACACATCAGAGACAAGGGCACGGTCAGGCCGTGGTCGACGTCCATTTTGTTGACGATCGTCAGGTCAAAGTCTTCCTGAATGACCGACTGCGCGATGTGCGAGGCCAACTCGGCATGGCCATGCACCACCGGCACCGGGCGGGGGCCCCACCCTTCATCGGCAGGCTGGTACTGCGCGGCCGTGCCGATGGCAAAGGTGGGGATGATGTCCAGGCTGAAGGCGGTGGCATGGTCGTTGTAGACCAGAAACACGACATCGGGGCGATGGTCTTGGATCCACTGGCGCGAAAAATCAAACCCCTTGAACAGCGGTTGCCAGTAAGGTTCTGTGGTTTTTTTCAAATCCATGGCCGCACCGATGGCGGGCACATGCGAGCAATAAATGGAAGCGCTGATGTGTGCCATCTCAATGTCCTTTCTGTGCGGCTTGGGCGGCCTGTCCGGCACTGCCCTGGGGTTGTCGATGGGCCTGGGCATCTCCATCTTCGCCCACCCTGCGGTTGCCCTGCACCGAGCGACCGCCCTTGACCATCATGTCGCGGTATTCTTCCTCGGTCATGCCGGTCATTGAACCCGCCATCTGCTGAAAACTCTTGCCGTCGGTAGCCCCGATCTTGGCCAGAAAATAAATGTTGCCGCCGGTGCGCATGCACCAATTCAGATCGCGCGCCAGCACCGCCTGCTTTTGCTCCTCGGTCATCGCCCACTCGTCCAGATAGGCGCGCTCATTGGCCCGAAACCGCTCGCGATTCTCGGCCTTCATCAGACTCATGCAAAACTGATTCAGCCAATAACCCTTGCGGCTTTGCTCGGCATCAAAAATGATGGTGCCCGGAACATCCAGATACGGTTTATTCAGCGCCATGCGAACCTCCTGTCCAAAAAGGGACCTGTCCCCAATTCTTTACCTGTTGCATAAAAACGACCATTAATTGGGGTCAGACCCCAATTAAAACCAACCCCGTCGCGAAAAAACGACCATTAATTGGGGTCAGACCCCAATTAAATGCCCACCTCCTCCGGCCAGTACAGGCGCATGGGGTTGTCGACCAACAACTTGCGTTGGAGTTCGGGGGTGGTGGCGATGCGGGGGATGAAGTCGACCAACAGGCCGTCGTCGGGCATGTGGTCTTTGAGGTTGGGGTGTGGCCAGTCGGTGCCCCACAGCACGCGGTCGGGGAAGGTTTCCACGATGCGTCGGGCAAAAGGCACAACGTCGCTGTAGGCAGATTGCTCACCGTGAAGCGCTTTGGGCCCCGTCACCGACAGTCGCTCAGGGCAAGACACCTTGCTCCAGACGTTGGGGTGCTCGCGCATGAATTTGATGAACAACTCGAATTCGGGGCCGTCAACGGGTTTGCTCACGTCGGGGCGCCCCATGTGGTCCACCACCACCGTGGTGGGCAATGCGGTGAAAAAGTCCCACAACTCAGGCAAGTCCACCGCTTCGAAATAGATCACGACGTGCCAGCCCAGCTTGGCGATGCGAGCGGCAATTTCCATCAATTCGTCTTTGGGCGTGAAGTCGACCAACCGTTTGACAAAGTTAAAGCGCACGCCGCGCACACCGGCGGCATGCAACTGGTGCAACTCGTCGTCGGTGATGCTGCGCCGCACCGTGGCCACCCCACGGGCTTTGCCACCCGAGGTCAGACAGGCATCGACCAGCGCGCGGTTGTCGGCGCCGTGGCAGGTGGCTTGCACAATGATGTTGCGCTCGAACCCCAAGTGGTCGCGCAGGGCAAACAGTTGGTCTTTGGATGCGTCACACGGGGTGTATTTGCGCTCGGGCGCGTAGGGAAATTGGGCACCGGGACCGAACACATGACAGTGCGCATCGACACTGCCGGGCGGCAATTGAAAGCGGGGCTTGCTGGGGCCGTTGTACCAGTCCAGCCAGCCGGGGGCTTTTTCGAAATTCATGCGGGCCTTCTCTCAGTCGATGTAGCGCAAACCCAGCTTGGCCAAGGGCTCGCGCATGTTGTACATGTCCAAGCCAAGCACACCCGAGGCCAACTTGGCGCGTTTGTCACCCTCGTTGGCTTCGCGGGCTTGGGCGGTTTTCAAGGTGGCCTCTGCCATGGCGCGCGGGACACACACCACCCCATCGTCGTCGGCCACGATCACATCGCCCGGCGTGACCTGCACACCGGCCACAACGACAGGAATATTCACCGAGCCCAAGGTGGCTTTGACCGTGCCTTTGCTGCTGATGGCTTTGCTCCAGACCGGAAATGGCATATCGGCGAGCACGCGCACATCACGCACGCCCCCGTCGATGATCAGACCCGCAGCGCCACGCGCCTTGAATGAAGTGGCCAAGAGGTCGCCAAAATAACCATCGGTGCAGTCAGCGGTAACCGCCGCCACGACCACATCGCCGGGGCGGATTTGCTCGGCCACCACATGCAGCATCCAGTTGTCGCCGGGGTGCAGCAGCACCGTCACCGCCGGACCGGCGATTTGCGCCCCGCTGTAGATGGGGCGAATGTAGGGCTTCATCAGGCCCACGCGTCCCATGGCCTCGTGCACGGTGGCCGAGCCCAGCGACGCCATGGCTTGTGCCGTGTCCAGCGGCGTGCGCTCGATGTTGCGGTAAACAACCCCTAGTTCGTACATTTTCACTCCTTGCATTAATTGGGGTCTGACCCCAATTTGTTTCATTTTGGTGCATGCAGAAATTGGGGTCTGACCCCAATTTCAGTTTTGTGACCCCAATTTCAGTTTTGTCATTTGCCTTGGGCTTTGAGGCGGGTGTCGAGGCGGGAGAAGACGCGGCGAGCGTTGCCCTCGAAGACTTGGTAGCGCTGGGCTTCGGTCAGGTTGGGGGTGGCTTGTACGTAACGTTTGGTGTCGTCGTAGTAGTGGCCGGTTTCAGGGTCGATGCCACGGACGGCACCGATCATTTCAGAAGCAAAGAGGATGTTGTCGACGGGGATGACTTTGGTGAGCAAGTCAATGCCGGGCTGGTGATACACGCAGGTGTCAAAAAAGATGTTGTTGAGCAGGTGGTCTTGCAGCAAGGGTTTTTTCATTTCTTGCGCCAGGCCTCGGAAACGACCCCAGTGGTAGGGCACGGCACCGCCGCCGTGGGGGATCAGGAATTTGAGCGTGGGGAAGTCTTTGAACAGATCGCCCTGGATGCATTGCATGAAGGCGGTGGTGTCGGCGTTCAGGTAGTGCGCGCCGGTGGTGTGAAAGCACGAGTTGCAGCTGGTGGACACGTGAACCATGGCCGGGATGTCGTGCTCGACCATCTTTTCGTAAATGGGGTACCAGTGGCGATCGGTCAGAGGGGGACTGGTCCAGTGACCACCCGAGGGATCGGGGTTGAGGTTGATGCCGACAAAGCCGTATTCTTTGACGCATTTTTCCAGTTCGGGGATGCAGGTCTTGGGGTCAACGCCCGGCGACTGAGGCAGCATGGCCGCGCCGATGAAGTGGTCGGGGAACAGTTGCGAGACCCGAAAGCAGAGCTCGTTGCAAATGGCAGCCCAGGTGGCAGAGACCTGGAAGTCGCCGATGTGGTGGGCCATGAAGGAGGCGCGCGGGCTGAAGATGGTGATGTCGCTGCCGCGCTCCTTCATTTTGGCCAATTGGTTGAGTTCGATCGACTCGCGCAGTTCGTCGTCGCTGATTTTGAGGTCGGCGACCCGGGGCATTTGGGCCGGATCCTGGATGCCGGCAATTTGTTGGTTGCGCCAGTTCTCCAGCGCTTTGGGGGCGGTGGTGTAGTGGCCGTGAACGTCGATGATGAGGGGGTTGGACAGGCTCATGACAGTGCGGACATGCCGTGTTGAAGTTTGAAGGAAAGGGCGGCCTCTGAAGTCAGGTGCGCCAGGAAGCGGTTGATGGCCTCGCGTCGGGGGTGACCCGGCGGGCGGTCGATGGGTATGCCGGCAGAAAAAACGGTGTTGTACCCGACCGGGTCGGGCAAGGGGCCCAGGACCTGGACGCCTTCGATGCCCACCATTTCACTGCGTTGCTGGAAGCCCAGCGCGACTTTGCCTTGGGCCAGGTACTGCCCCACCGGGGTGCCGGGAGGCGGGACCACGCGGCGCTGGTCGAGCAAGTCGCCCAAGCCCCAGCCCCGAATGAGTTTTTCGACATAAGCACCCGAGGGACCGGTGGAAATGCCCAGGGATTCGGCTTGCTCCACGGCCAATTTGAGTTGTGCTTCGCTGGCAATGGGTGGCGGCGTAACGCCCTGAGGCACAGCGACCACCACAGTGGACAGCACCCAGTCGGTGCGGGAACCGGCCAGCAAGTGGCCCTGTGCGATCAGTCCGTCAATGGCGTCATTGGCCAGCAGCACCAGATCAAAGGACTCGCCGGCAGCGACCCTGCGGGCAGCGTCCACACCGCCGACCGATTCGATGCGCCATGGTTCGCCCGTCTGGCGTTCGTGCTCGACAGCCAAATCGGCCAACAATTGACGGGTGGCCATGGAGGATATCGCGTGCAGGGGGCGTTGTTCGCTCATGCGGTGATTCTAAAAAGTCCAGGGGGTCGGCGTAAGCCCGCCTGGCCACTACCAGTTATTCCAATTTGAGATATCAGAAACATTGATATAAAATTTTTAAAAAGGCGAAACCATGGACCTGAAACAACTGGAATCGTTCGTCCGAGTGGCCGAATTGGGCAGTTTCACCCGGGCAGCGATTGCTTTGGGCTTGCAGCAACCCTTGCTCAGTCGGCATGTGCGCCAACTCGAAGTGGAGTTGCGACAGAGCTTGCTGGATCGCAATGGGCGAGGCGTCACTTTGACCGAGGCCGGTCGGGTGTTGCTGGAGCATGCGCGCGGCATCTTGCACCAGGTCGAGGTGGCGCAAGAAGATTTGGGCGCGGTGCGCGGTGCGCTGGGCGGCAGGGTGTCCATCGGTTTGCCGCCCAGTCTGTCGAGACTGATCACGGTGCCGTTGTGCCAGGCCTTCAAACAGAAACTGCCCGGAGCCCAATTGACCTTGACCGAGGGTTTCTCGTTGCAAATGTACGAAGCCTTGCGTTCGGGTCGTTTGGATCTGGCGGTGCTCTACAACCCCACGCCCTCACCCGAATTGGAGTCGAGTTCGCTGCACGAAGAATCACTGATGCTGATCGGCAGCATGGCCGCAGATCGCAAGCATGGTCTGAAACCCAAGGTGGCGCTGACGCTGCAGCAGGTGGCCGAGTTGCCCTTGATTCTGCCCAGCCAGCCCAATGCGTTTCGTTTGTTGATCGATGGCGAAATGCAGCACATCCGGGCCCGGCCGAGGGTGGCGCTGGAGGTCGACGGGCTGAATGCGATTTTGGAACTGGTGCGGGAGGGCATGGGCTTTGCGGTGTTGCCGCCCTACACGCTGTCGAGCCACGGGAAGGACCATGCCTTTAGCTTGCACCGCATCGAACGACCCCGGTTGATGAGCGAATTGCGGCTGGTCTGGTCGGCCAGGCGTCAGTTGACCGCCACCCACCAGGCGGCACGCGTGATCACCCAGGAAAGGGTGTCGGACGCGTTGCACGGGTTCATGGAGGGGATGAAGGGTTTGTGAGCGCTGTTGGAGGTGGTAACAACAGCCGCGCCAGCAAAGCGCAAACACCCCAGACAACGGCCGCTGACATCAGCACATCGGACAGAAAGTGTCCGCCCTGCAAGATGCGGCCCAAACCCACCACCGTACCGCACAGGCCACCGGCCAACCACCAGATTTTGCGCCGACGCCACCAGACCCAGCCCAATGCCATGGGATAAAAGCCCAGGGCAGCATGACCGCTGGAGAAGGAGCAATTTCTGGGACATTGATCCGTGATTTGCCAGGGCGGTGTGTATTGGGCCTGCCCACCGAACTCTGTGACCTGCACGGGTCTGGCTCGACCCCAATGTTTTTTGAGAAGTTCGTTGACCACCAGCCCGGGGCCCAGAAAGAGCGCCAGCAATAAAAACCACAGCCCAGCGCGGTGGCGCGCCCAGGGGGATCGCAGGTATGCCGCCAGCAGGCCCACCACCAGTGCGATCAGGATGGGAAACTGTAAGCGGGCAAACCACCAGTACAAGGCCTGAACCCAGGGCAAGTCTTGGTGGGTGAAACCGGATTCGGGCCGGTAAAAGAGCCCGCTGAAGGCCAGATCGAGTTGCGGAAAAGCCAGAAACAGGCCCAGTCCGAACAGGCAAGCACTGAAATAAAATCGCATGCGAGGGATTTTGCCTCAGTTGACGGTCCCCTCATCGATTGCGAGTTTTCTTGTCCAAACGCCCTGCCCTGATCTCCGCCTTGCTGACGTTGGCCTTTGTGGCCTGGCTTTGGCATGCGGGCATGGCCGAGGCCTGGTTGACACAACTGGCGCGTGTCCCGGTCGGGCTTTGGCTGCTGATGGTGCTGGGGATGTTGGCCAGTTATGGCTTGCGTGCCTGGCGCATCGCGCGCGAATTTGCCGACGTGGCGGGCATGCGATGGATGTTGGCCTTGCGGATCGTGCTGGCTCACACGGCTCTGGTGAATGTGTTGCCCATGCGCTCGGGCGAGTTGGGGTTTCCGTGGCTGATGCGCCGGGCCCTGAATGTGCCTTGGCTGGATGCATCGGCTTCCCTGTTGTGGTTGCGCTTGCAAGACGCCAGCGTGCTGGGCGTGCTGGCGATCTGGATGTGGCCCGGTCTTGATTTGGGCTGGCGGCTTGGCACCATGGTCGCCCTGCTGGCAGGGCTGGTGCTGGGCATGCGATGGCTACAAGGACTGAGCCGCAAACCCCGGACAGGCCGACTCAGCCGCTTGACCCCACTGACCCAGGCGCTGGCGCGTCGTGGCCAAAAGATGGGACAGGGCTGGCTGATCACGACGGCCAACTGGTTACTCAAACTGAGCCTGCAAGCCTGGCTGCTGGCCGAATTGCTAAACCGGGACTGGGCCACCGGCTGGGCCGGGGCCATGGGTGCGGAGTTGTCGGCCCTGCTGCCCATCCAGGGCTTGGGCGGAGTCGGCAGTTACGAGGCCGGCAGCGCGGCAGCCTTGCGCTGGCACGGCATCGATTGGACCAGTGGCTTGCAAGCGGCGCTCAGCATGCACCTGGTGGTGCTGGCCTGCTCGCTGTCTTTCGGTCTGTTGGCCTGGTGGCTGCCCAGGCCCCTCATCGCAAGGCACAATGCAGACTCTGAAAGTGAGACCCGATGAGTTCACCCTCTTCCCAGACGATTCCGGCGCACCGCCTGTCCATCGTGGTGCCGATGTACCAAGAACAGGACAATGTGGCGCCTTTTGTAGCCCGTGTCACCGAATGCCTTGCCGATTACCCTCACCCGTGGGAATTGTTGCTGGTCAACGACGGCAGCCGCGACGGCACGCGTGCGGCCATTCAAGCGCAGCGACAACGCTTGGGCGCCCACATCCGGCTGATCGAGTTGGCACGGAATTACAAGCAAACAGCGGCCATGCAAGCCGGCATCGATCACGCACGCGGCGACGTCATCGTGACCCTGGATGGCGATTTGCAAAACGACCCGGTGGACATCCCGCGCATGGTGGCGCGTTTGCTCAACGAGGACCTGGACCTGGTGGCAGGCTGGCGGCAAAACCGCCAGGATGCGCTGGTGATGCGCAAGCTGCCTTCGCGCCTGGCCAATGCACTGATCGCACGAATGACGGGGCTGGACATCAAGGACAACGGTTGCAGCCTTAAAGTGTTTCGAGCGGCCACCTTGCGCCGCATTCGCCTGTATGGCGAGATGCACCGTTTCATCCCGGCGTGGCTGTCCACGGTCACCTCACCCAGTCGCATTGCCCAAGAGCCGGTCAGCCACCATGCGCGGCAGTTTGGCGAGTCAAAGTACGGCATCAGCCGAACCTTCAGGGTCATTCTGGACCTGTTCTTTGTGTATTTCTTCATGCGCTACCGCACCCGGCCCGGTCACTTTTTCGGGGGCCTCGGTTTGTGGTTGCTGGGTCTGGGCGGTGCGGTGCTGGCTTACCTGCTGGGGCTGAAGTTGATGGGCGAGAACATCGGCACCCGGCCCTTGTTGCTGGTGGGCTTCTTTTTTCTGATCGCCGGGGTGCAATCGCTGATGACCGGGGTCTTGGCCGAGGTGCTGGTGCGGGTGCTGTTTGAATCGGGCAGCAGTCGTTCGTACCAGATTGATGAGCGCGCCAGCAGTCTGGAAGATGCCGCATGGCAACAAGCCGGGAAGTGAGCCCTTGGGGCGTTTTATGGCCCATTTTGGGTGGGCTGGCGCTGTGGCGTTGGTGGGTGGCCGCAGGCCTGCCGCTGTCGGTCGATGAGGCTTATTACTATGCCTGGTCGCTGACCCCCGACTGGGGCTATTGGACGAAACCGCCGCTGATCGCATGGGCCATCGCAAGCGCGTCCGGGATGTGCGGTACAGGCAGCGCCTGCATTCGATCCGTTGGGGTACTGGCCTTCACGGCCTCGAGCGTACTGCTTTGCCTGCTGGCCTTGCGCATGGGCCTCAATCGTGCCCATTCCGTGGCAGTGGCGGTGGCTTTTGCCACCCTGCCGCTGAGCAGCTTTTATGGCATGGCCGCCAGCACCGATTCATTGCTGCTGCTGTGCTGGAGTGGTGCCATGCTGAGTTTGTGGATGGCGCTGCAGGGTCGGACCGCCGCCTGGCTGCTGTTGGGTTTGTGTGCCGGTCTGGGCCTGTTGGCCAAGTACTCCATGGCAGTGCTGGCACCTTGCGTGGTTCTGGTTTTGCTGCACCCGCAATGGCGCCACCACTGGCGTCAACCCGGCCCCTGGCTGGCGGCAGGTGTGGCCTTGCTGGTGTTCGCACCCAATCTTTGGTGGAACTTCAACCATGGCATGCCCACGCTGAACCACACGGCAGAGATCTCGCGCGGCCAAGCCTACAGTCTGAAGTTCGAGACCATGATGGTTTTCATGGCCGAGCAATGGTTGGTGGGCAATGTGGTGCTGGTCAGCGCTTTCGTGGTTTGGCTGGTGCGCAGCCGACTGAAACTTCAACCCGAAGGCTGGTTCTGGTTGGCGCTCAGCGTGCCGATGCTGGGCGTCATTTCGGTTCAAGCCCTGCTCTCACGGGCCCATGCGAATTGGGCTGCACCGGCTCATCTGGCGCTGGTGATGGCTTCGGTCACATACCTTTGGCTGGGCGCGCATCGATTCTGGATGGGGGCTGCATTGGCCTTCAACCTGCTGTTTGCGGTGCTGCTTTATCACGGCCAAACGCTGGTCAGAGCACCATTGGGGCTGGCCGCCAGTTCTCGCACCGACCCCTATGCGGCACTGCGCAACTGGCCCGATATCCATGCGCAAGCGCAGGCTTTGCTGTCTTCAAAACTCGATCGCTCGAACTGGCGGGTGGCCTCAGACGACCGTGCGGTGCTGGCCCAATTGCAGTGGGGGCTGCAATTGCCCCCGGGAGCCGCCATGGGTTGGCTCAAGGAAGGCGTCCCCAAAAACCATTTTGACCAGCGTTTCCCCCTGCCATCCGGGCAGGGCCAGGTGCTCTTGCTCACGCGTGAGGATGCCGCACTGGTGTTGCGCCTGCACCCGCAAGCTCAACCGGCTGGCGAATTGAGGTCCTCATCATCGGCCGACAAACCTTTGCGCATGACAGCCTGGTGGCTTTAGGGCCTGTCTGGCACCGGTTTGCGACGACTCAGACAGGTTGGCGTCGTTGGGCCGTCTTGCGTGTGGCCTTGCCTTTGCCCGCTTTGGGCTTGAGGGCATGGGCATCTTCCAGGGCGCGCAATGCGTCGGCATAAAGCATCAAACGCTGCACATAGGCGGGTGCGATGTGCTGCAAGCGCTGCAATGCTTGTTGCGCCAAGCGAGCAGAGTGCAAGGGTCCGGCATGCTGCAGCGGTTGCGCCAGGCTTTGCTGCAGTTGATGGCGTGCCATGACCCGATTGTGCAATTGGCGCATGGACATCAGACTGGCCGGACTGGAGGGGACTGAATGCCCCAAGCGCAAAAGCAAGCTGGCGAAGTCCTTGCGCTCGTCCCGCGGCGAGGCACTTGGCTGGCTGGAATCAAGTTTCACGGCCGATTCACCTTCGACTGACCGGCACGCGGAACCGGTGCCAACTCCACGCGGCGATTCAAGCTGCGATTTTTTTCACTGGTGTTGGGCACCAGCGGCTGTTCTTGACCAAAAGCAGCCGCAAACACCAACTCAGAAGGCATGCCCTCTTCGATCAGGGCCCGCGTCACAGTGAGCGCCCGTTGCGCCGAGAGCTCCCAGTTGTCCTGAAAATCCCGGTTGTTGCTGCGCATGCTTTTATCGTCGGTGAAACCGCTGATCATGAGCAACTCCTGACGCTCGGTCAGGTAAGTCCGCAAGGGTTCGACCAAACTCAGCAACAAACGCCGGCCTTCGGGCTGCAAGCGGTCCGAGTTGAGGTCAAACAAAACTCGCCCGCTGATGCCGATTCGACCGTCCTGCAAGGTGATGCGGCCAGTCGCAAGTGGAACGGCCAGAGCCTGCGCCAAACTCTGCTGCTGTTGCTCGGCTTGCTCGCGCTGGGCAATCTCGCGCTGCAGACTGCCCGCGGTGTCCAGTTGCACCGCCAAAATACCCATGAGCAACAACACAAAAGCGCCCGCCAAACCCGTCATCAGATCGCCAAAAGCCATCCAGCTGGAAGCGCCGTGCTCCATGTCCTGATCATCGTGGTGCATCATGCCGTTTCCTGTTCGGCTTGCGGACGATCCACCACGCGCTCCAGGGCTTCGAGCAAAGGTTGCTGGGCGCTCAGACTCAGTTCAACCACTTCTCGCGCTTGGGCGATGTAGTAGGCCAGTTGGTCATCGCTGCGACTGCTGGCCTCAGCCAGGCTTTGTTGCAGGTCGCCCAGTTCCGTCATCGTTCGCTCTTGGGTCTGGCGCCAAGTCTCAACCGACTGTGCAAATGAAGCCCCCAACTGGGCCACATCCAGCGAGGCGGCCTGGATCTGTGCGGACAGATCGCGCCATTGCTGACCCTGGGCTTGCACTTGTTCACCCCAGACCTGACTGACTTGTGACAATTGCGCCAGGGTCCGGGTGCGCTCTTGGAGCAATTCGTGGTCACGAGCCATGCTGTCCTCGACCCGTTGGCGCAATGATCCGATGAGTTCTGCCGCGGTCTGGGAAGACTGGCTGGCCACTTGCATCAAGTCCGATAGCGGGGCTTGCAGCGAGGTACCCCACTGGGCCAAGTGTTCCACCAGACGGGCATCGATTCGGGCCAAATGCTGCAGGTTTTGATCTTGATGCTGTTGCCACCAGTCAGCGAAGGCTTGTTGGAGTTGCTGCTGGGTGTTTTGAGTGTGCTCACCCATCCGGCTGAGTTGATCCTGCGACATGCGCTGGATGTGTTCGCCCGTTTGGCGTGCCGCGTCGGTGAGGCCCTGTTGCAACGCCTCTCCCATGGCCTGCAAGCCACTCACAGTCTGGCCGGTGGTGTCGGCCCAGCGCTCGGCCAATCGCTGCTCCAGCGTCTGCAAGCTGTTCACGGTCTGTGCGGTGGTGTGGGTCCACTGTTCGGCCAATCGCTGCTCCAGCGTCTGCAAGCTGTTCACAGTCTGGCCGGTGGTGTCGGCCCAGCGCTCGGCCAATCGCTGCTCCAGCGTCTGCAAGCTGTTCACGGTCTGGCCGGTGGTGTCGGCCCAGCGCTCGGCCAATCGCTGCTCCAGCGTCTGCAAGCTGTTCACGGTCTGGCCGGTGGTGTGGGTCCACTGTTCGCTCAGGGCTTTTGACAAAGCCAGTGCCTGGACTTGATGAGCTTGTGCAATCTCCTGATGATGTTGGCTTTGACGCGCCAGCCATTGTTCATTCAACTGGCTTTGCAGGTCTTGCATTCGGGTCATCCACACATTCATTTGCGACAGCCATTCGGGCAGAGCACGGGAGTTGGTCAGCAATTCCTCCCATTGCTGAATCTGGCGGTAGCGGTTGCTGAACATCGCCAACGACTCGGCCTCACTGTCCATGCGCAACCACAATTCGGCACGCTCACGTCGGACCCAAGTCGACATCAGCCCCAAAAGCGCTGAGGTGGCCACCCCAGCGACGGATGCGCCAAAGGCCAAACCCAGCCCCTGAATGGGGCGTGCGAACGCATCGCGTATGCCCTGTATGTCATTCAGACTGTTCAAAGCGAAGGCTGTGCCACTGAGTGAAGCCAGCATGCCCAAAAAAGTCCCTAACATGCCCAGCATGACCAGCAAGCCCACCAAATAAGGGGTCAACGCCAACACCGGCAAGGCCATGCTGCGCCCCTCGACACGTTCTCGCACTGGCGAGCGCCATGACAGCGGCAACGTCGCCATCCACGACTCGAAGTCCGCTGCGCTCTGGGGCAAGTGGTCCAGACTGCCCCGCACCTGCATCAAAGCGCTGCGGTGCCGCCGCAATTCAAGCATGCCCCATGTGAACACCCCTCCGATCAACACCGTCATGAGCGTTACCAGCACATGATCGGATCCGGTGGTGGCAACCACCCAGGCCACAGTCGACAAGCCCAGGGCATATGCAAAATTCATCAAATGTTGGGGATTCATGGAGAAAGAGAAGTCAGGGTTTCGAGCAGGCCCAGAACAGGTTGGGCTCGCAAATCAAGTTCATGGACCAAAGCCAGACGCAGGTCTCGCTCAAAGGTGCGCATGACTTGCTGAAAAGGGATGTCGTGGATTTCAGCGTCAGCCAGCAATTGTCTCAGGTAGTGCTCCGTGTGACGAGGCAAAACGGCAAGACATTGGGCTTCTTTGGGACCGATCGCCCGCTCGAAGGCGGCATCCATGGCGGCCAAAGTCGCACCGATAGCGGGATAGGCGGACAAAGCTTCGCGCAATCGACGTCGTTCGCGTCCGACGAGCAAAGCCATTTGCTTTTGATGATCGACCATGAAGCGGCGGTAAGGCTCCCAGAGCTCACCCCAGTCGGGCGGCCTTTGCGCAGGCGTTTCGGGCATGGGATTGCGCCACAAGCCTGGAACCGGGCGATTGGTCAGGATCTCATCGCGCAATTGCGCCAAGATGGCAGGAAGCTCAGTGGAACGGCCAGGATGACGGATGACCGCTTGATCAGAAGCGGGCTCAACACTTTCCTGACCCAAAAGTTGGTGCAAGGCAATCGCCTGGCGCACATCCAGCCAATCGCCCAGACGCTCGACCAACGCTTCGGCAGGGGGTGACACATCGAGCAAGCCTCGGTCTGACCAAAACCGCACCAAAGGTGCGTGACGCAATACAACAAGGGACATGACGGTCAGGCGAGAGGGGGCGCGGCTTTCATCTGCGACAGCAGGGTCTTGCCCAGCTCAACCCCCCATTGATCGAAAGGGTTGATGCCCCAAATGACCGATTGGACAAAGACCTTGTGCTCGTACATGGCCATCAGCGCACCCAGCGTGCGAGGGGTCAAGGCATCCAGCCAAATCATGGAGCTGGGGTTGTTTCCCGGGTAAATCCTGAAGGGGGTCAGGCGTTGCACCTCGGCTTCGCTGAGTCCCTCGAGACGCAATGCTTGCAAAGTTTGCTCATGATCGCGACCAACGGCCAAAGCCTGTGCCTGCGCCTGCATGTTTTGCAGCACCATCTGATGATGTTCCATGGCCAGAGGCAGATCGCTTTGGGTTTTCCTCACACCGATGAAATCCATCGGGACCATCACGGCCCCCTGGTGGATCAGTTGAAAGTAGGCATGTTGGGCTTCAATCCCCAAACCACCCCAAATCAGAGGAGCGGTTTGAACCTGTACGGGGCTGCCATCCACGTGCGTGGATTTGCCGTTGGACTCCATTTCGAGTTGCTGGAGGTAAGGCACAAAACCAGCCAGGGCATAAGCGTAAGGGGCGATGTTGAGGTTGGTGGCCCCCAAAAAATTGCCGTTCCAAACCCCCATCAAAGCCATGATCACCGGCAAGTTCAGCGCTGGGGCGGCCGTGCGAGCGTGCTCGTCCATGTCGTGAGCGCCGGCCAAAAATTCGGTGAAAGCTTGCCCGCCCATGGCGATGGCGACCGGCAAGCCGATGGCCGACCAAACCGAATATCGCCCGCCCACCCAGTCCCAAAAATGAAAGGTCTGCTCAGGGGGTATCCCCAAAGCGGCCGCCAGCGGGGCCTGGGCTGTCACCGCCACCAGTTGCCGCCCCGAATGGCTCGCATCCAAGCCCGCATCGGACAGCCAGCGACGCGCAGATTGGGCGAGCAACATGGTCTCGGGTGTGGTGAATGATTTGCTCTGAATGATGAAGCCGGTGCGTTCTGGATGGAGGGTTTGCAACACACCCTGCAAAGCCAGGGCATCGGCATTTGAGACAAAATGAACGCGGACGGGTTGCGCCAAACCCGAGATCCGCATCGCCCGCACCACCATGCGAGGCCCAAGATCGGAACCACCGATGCCCAAATTGACCACATCGGTGATCGGCTTGCCCGTTGCTCCCAACCATTGCCCTGCCCTAACCTGCTCTGCAAAGGCCAGAAAACGTTTTAACTCGGCCTGCACCACCTCAGCAATGTCAGTCCCCCACGGCGGATCGACCTTGGTGCTGCCGCGCAAGGCCACATGCAAAGCGGGCCGTCGCTCGGTTGTGTTGATGGGGTCGCCACTGAACATCGCTTGCACCGATTCGGCCACACCGGACTCGTGGGCCAATTGGAGCAAAGTCTGAAACACCTCTTCGTTGACACGTTGCCGGCTGATGTCCAGGGTAATGCCAGCGGCATCAAAGCACCATGGCTTCGCCCGACTGCTTGGCCGCAGCAACTGCTCCAGATCGGGCAGCGTGTCATTCGCCAAACGCTGCAAGGTCTGCCAGCAGGGGCGTTGCTCAGGGCGCACGAAAGCAGTCTTGCTCATGGATGAGGCCTTGCTGATCGATCACCAAAGAATTCATTTTGAAATTGTAACTAGGTAACCTCACCGAATGCTGCCCCCCTGCCGGACATCAAATGAAAACGGGTTACAGACTTTTGATCTGTAACCCGTTGATGTGGTTGGTCGGCGTGGCGGGATTCGAACTCGCGACCCCTTGCACCCCATGCAAGTGCGCTACCAGGCTGCGCTACACGCCGAGAAAAAAGATTATAACCCGAAAAGAACCTGCCCCCTGACGGGTCAGGCCAACAGTTCCCGTATTTCGAAAAGCTCACGCCGCAAGACTTGCCAGCGCGGCAATTCGGTCAACTTGGATTCGTCGATTTTGGGGTCTTCAGCCAGAATTTCGACGCCCTGCAAGAGATCATCGCCCGCCATTTTGCGCTCACGCTGCTCTTGCACCAGTTCTTGCAACTTGTTGCGTGCACCGCTGATGGTGAAGCCCTGGTCATAGAGCAGATCGCGGATGCGACGGATCATGAGCACTTCGTGGTGCTGGTAGTAGCGGCGATTGCCGCGACGCTTCATGGGGCGCAGTTGGGTGAACTCCTGCTCCCAATAGCGCAAGACATGCGGCTTGACCGCGCACAACTCGCTGACTTCACCGATGGTGAAATAGCGTTTGGCGGGTATGGGTGGCAACGAAACCGTTTCCATGGCGTGTCGAGTTCTGAGAGCGGGGAACGAAGATTACACGAAAAAGTCCCTCTTGGCACAAGGATTTGCGATTTTTTATGCAAGTGATGCCTCAAGTCTCGTCTGCCGGGACCAGACTGGTGCCGGAGCCGCCCTGAATCTGGTCTTTGAGTTTATGACTGGCGTGAAAAGTAACCACCCGCCGTGCCTGGATGGGTATCGGCTCTCCGGTTCGGGGATTGCGACCGGGCCGGGGCGATTTGGTGCGGATCTGGAAATTGCCAAAGCCGGAAATCTTGACTTCTTCGCCCTGCACCAGTTTGTCGGTGATGAGCTCAAAAATGGCATCGATCATCTCTTTGGACTCGCGCTTATTCAGCCCGATTTGCTCGAAAAGCATTTCCGCCAACTGCGCCTTGGTCAAGGCCGGGGTTTCGAGGTCGTCAAAAGACAGTTCCATGGTGGACTCCGGTGGTCAGGAACGCAAACGGGCGCCCAGATTTTGCTGGGCATGCGCCACGATGGCTGCGACGGCCGCATCGATTTGGGCCTCGGTCAGGGTGGCCTCATCGCTTTGCAGGGTCAAGCGCACTGCCAGGCTCTTCTCGCCGGGCTGCAAGCCGCCACTGGCTTGTTTGGGGCGATAAACATCGAACAAGACCACCCCTTGGAGCAGGCCTTGGGTGGATGCCCCTTGAATGGCTTGCATGAGCTGGTCATGTCCGACAGAGTCGGGAACCACCAGGGCCAGGTCGCGCTCGACCGGTTGCTGGCGCGAAACGCCTTGAAAAACAGGGATGTCGCGCCGGGTCAAGGCGTCGAGCTCGAGTTCAAAACACACCGGGGCATGGGCCAGATCCCACTGCTGGCGCCAGCGCGGGTGCAACTCGCCCACATGGCCGATGCAGCGGCCACCCACCAGCACGCGGGCACAACGGCCTGGGTGCATGGCCGGATGCTCAGCGGCCTCAAAAACCGGCTGGGTCGGTGCCAGCAAAGCCTGCACATCGGCTTTGATGTCATAGAAATCGGCACCGCGCTCGGGCTCGCCCCATTGCAAGGGTGTCAAGGGGCCGTATGACACGCCCGCCACGCGCATGGGCTGATGAAAACCCGCCACCGTGGTGTCGCTGTCCGGCACCGCCGGATCGCGCAGAAACACACGGCCGATTTCAAACACCCGCACCCGGGTGGCCTTGCGATCGGTGTTGAACTTGACCACCTGCAACAAGCCGCCGATCAACGACGAGCGCATCACGCTCATTTGGCTGGCGATCGGGTTGAGCAAACGAATCGGATTCGGGTTGCCAGCCAGGTCGTGCTCCCAGGCCTCTTCGACAAAACTGTAGTTGATCGTTTCCTGATAGCCCAGCGCAGCCACCTGGCGGCGCACGGCATGACTGCCGCGCAGGGTTTCAGGGCGCACCTTGGGACGCGTCGGGGCTTTGGGCGGTGTGGTGGGCAAGGCGTTGTAGCCGACCATGCGGGCGACCTCTTCGATGAGATCCTCTTCGATTTGCAGGTCAAAGCGGTAAGGCGGCGGCGTCACTTTCAGGGTGCCCTGCCCCTCTTCCACCGGCAAACCCAAACCCCGCAAGGCTTGCGCCATGCGCTCTTGACTCAGGTCCATGCCGATCACCTTGACCGCCCGATCCACCCGCAAAGTCACAGCCGGGCGTTGCGGCAGATGCAGCGTTTGGTCGTCGATGGGTCCGATGCGGGTTTGATCGGTGCCACAAATGTCTTGCACCAGTTGCGTGATGCGCTCGATGTGCTCAACCGTCAGGCTGGGGTCGACGCCTCGCTCAAAGCGATGTCCGGCGTCGGTGCTGAAGTTGTAGCGGCGTGAACGACCCGCCACCGCTTGCGGCCACCAGAAGGCGGCCTCGATGTAAATGTTGCGGGTGTCATCGCCCACAGCAGTGGCTTGTCCCCCCATGATGCCGGCCAACGATTCGACCTGTTGGTCGTCGGCGATCACCCCCACCTGTTCATCGACGGTGATGGTGTTGCCGTTGAGTAACTCGAGGCTTTCGCCGGCACGACCCCAACGCACTTGCAGGCCGCCGTGGATTTTGTCGAGGTCAAAAATGTGCGAAGGCCGACCGTATTCGAACATCACGTAGTTGGAGATGTCGACCAAGGCACTGACGCTGCGCTGGCCGCAACGCGCCAGACGCTCGACCATCCACGAAGGTGTGGCGGCTTGGGGGTTGACGCCTGTGACGACACGGCCGCTGAAGCGACCACACAGGTCTTTGGACTGAACGTCCACTTTCAACCGTTGCTCTGCAGTGACTGCAACGGGCGCAATCGACGGGGTGTTGAGGGGTGCCCCCGTCAATGCACTGAGCTCGCGGGCAATGCCGTACACACTGAGGCAGTGCGCCAGATTGGGCGTGAGCTTGAGGGTGAACAGGGTATCGTCGAGTTGCAAATGCTGACGGATGTCCTGCCCGATGGGCGCATCGGCCGCCAATTCCAGCAAACCGCCATGGTCCTCACTCAGTTGCAATTCACGTGCCGAGCACAGCATGCCCTGGCTTTCCACGCCGCGCAATTGACCGAGCTTGATCACAAAGGGCTTGCCGTCTTCACCCGGAGGCAATTCGGCCCCCACCAAGGCGCAAGGCACCTTGATGCCGGCGCGGGCATTGGGGGCGCCGCAGACGATGTTGAGCAAAGTGCCCTGCCCGGCGTCGACTTGACACACCCGAAGGCGATCGGCGTTGGGGTGTTGCACGGCCTCCTTGATTTCCGCCACCACGATGCGGGTGAAGGCGGGTGCCACGGGCCGGGCCTCCTCGACCTCAAGGCCTGCCATGGTCAGGGTATCGGCCAGTTGCTGTGTGTTCAGGGGCGGGTTGCAAAACTCGCGCAACCAGGATTCGGGAAATTGCATGGCTGTGTTACCGGAATTGGCTCAGGAAGCGGATGTCGCCGTCAAAGAACAGGCGCAAATCGTTGACGCCGTAGCGCAACATGGTCAGGCGGTCGGGGCCCATGCCAAAGGCAAAGCCAATGAAGCGCTCGGGATCCAGGCCCATGTTGCGCACCACATTCGGGTGCACCTGCCCGGAGCCGGCGACTTCCAACCATCGACCGGCCAGCGGCCCGCTGGGAAACTGGATGTCGATCTCGGCGCTGGGCTCGGTGAAAGGGAAAAAGCTGGGCCGAAAGCGCAACACCAAATCGTCGTTTTCGAAGAAGGTGCGGCAGAAATCGGTGAAGACCACTTTCAGGTCTTTGAAACTGATGTCCTCGCCGATCCACAGGCCTTCGCACTGGTGGAACATGGGCGAGTGGGTGGCGTCACTGTCCACCCGATAAGTACGGCCCGGGGCGATGACCCTGATTTCGGGCATGCCCTGACCGGCGTCGAGGCGTTCGCGGTGGCGTTTGACATGCTGCACCGCATGCCGAATTTGCATCGGGCTGGTGTGGGTGCGCAACAAATGACCCCCTTCCACGTAGAAGGTGTCGTGCATCGACCGTGCCGGGTGATCCGCAGGGGTGTTGAGGGCGGTGAAATTGAACCAGTCGGTTTCGATCTCGGGGCCGTCGGCGACTTCAAAGCCCATCGATCCAAAAATACCCTCGATGCGCTCCAGGGTCAGGCTGACCGGGTGCAGTCCGCCGCTGGCGCGCTGGCGGCCCGGCAAAGTGACATCCAGCGACTCGGCTTTGAGTTGGGCTTGCAGTTCGGCATCGGCCAGCGCTTGACGACGCTCACCCAGCGCGGCCTCGATGGCCTGCTTGGCGGCATTGATGGCAGCACCGCGTGATTTTTTTTCATCCACGCTGAGGGCAGCCATGCCTTTCATCATCTCGGTGATGCGACCGGACTTACCCAGGTATTGGGCTTTGGCGTTTTCGAGATCGGTGGGTGTGCCGCTGGCGGCGAAAGCCGTGCGCGCGGCGCTGACCAGGTCTTCAAGCTCGTTCATGGAAACAGGCAGTGAGAAAAATGAAAAAGGGATTGAAGCCGAATGGCCTCAACCCCTCTGTGCCAGATGCCCGCAGGCGATCAGGCAGCCAGTTTGGCTTTGACTTGGTCCACGATGCTGCCGAAAGCAGCTTTGTCGTGAACAGCCAGATCAGCCAGAACCTTGCGGTCGATGCCGATGGCGGCTTTTTTCAGGCCGTTGGCAAACTGGCTGTAGGTCAGACCGAACTCACGGGCGGCCGCATTGATACGGGCGATCCAGAGTTGACGGAACACGCGCTTTTTGGCGCGACGGTCACGGTAGGCGTACTGGCCGGCCTTCATCACCGCCTGCTTGGCGATGCGGAAGACGTTGCCGCGGCGACCGCGGAAACCTTTGGCGAGGGCTAAAACTTTCTTGTGTCGGGCGCGAGCCGTGACACCACGTTTGACGCGAGGCATGTGTGTTCTCCTTGTCCGTCGGTTTACAGGCCAGCCATGGGCAGCATTTGTGCCATGTGACCCATGTTGGTCTCATGCACATTCACGGCCCCACGCAGGTGGCGTTTGTTCTTGGGGGTCTTCTTCGTCAGGATGTGACGTTTGTAGGCTTGACCGCGCTTGACGGTACCACCGGGACGGACGCGAAAACGCTTTTTCGCGCTGCTCTTGGTCTTCATTTTGGGCATTGAAATGCTCCTGGTCAGTGCTCGGTGGGCGCTGCGCACCTGCGCAGACTTGGGGGGCCCAGAGTCACCTTGTTATTGCGCCGCCTTCATGCTTCGGTGGCAGACTCATCTGCCACCGTGGCACCGGGTTTGGCTGCGCCACCCGATTTCTTCTTGCCCGGCGCGATCATCATGATCATCTGCCGACCTTCGAGTTTGGGGAACTGCTCGACCACGATCAGATCCGCCAACTCGTCGCGGATGCGCTGCAACAGCGCCATCCCCAATTC
>JACCED011980210.1_pt1 | contig 37385 bp, 24 predicted proteins | sample 7455021 | NCBI WGS metagenome assembly JACCED01 (sample SAMN15323456, study PRJNA562643) | freshwater metagenome | isolation source: river surface water | place: USA:Blue River Watershed | collected 2017-08-19
CATCTACTTCTGATTGTGTTATTTGTTCAGATGCAGCTGATTCTGCTGTTGGTGGTGCTGGTGGTGCTAGTGGTGCTGTATTAGCTACAGCTGTTCCTCTGAAATTTTTGGACATTTTATATTATATATATATATATATATAAAATATTTTAATTAATTTATTTTAATTAAATTATTTTTATATTTTTTTTAATATTATATAAAGTTTAATATATTAAATATTATATGAGTAATATGAGTAATATAAGTAATAATGATATTAGTGGTATAACAAATTATGACCAATCAAATATTTATAAATTTGATAAAATAAACTTTAAAGATGTTGATGTTAATGTTTATACACTAAAAATTAATTCAAAAAGTAGAAATATAAGTAAAGAACCCAATCCATTTAATTTTGAATTAGGATTTCATCAAGATTCTGATTCATTAAAAGAAAAACGTGCTATAATACCTGCAAAATTTGAAAATATAAAAAAAATACAAGTATCACAAATTTTAATTCCTAGATTTATTCCACGTGATTTTATGGGTGAACCATTTAATGGAATAACACCATTATATGATACATCAAATACTTTAACATTAAGTTATTATCCTGGAATAAATATTAATAATACAGTAATTACTATTGTTAATAGTAGTGGTGTTGAATCTAAAGTTGAAGTTATTGAATTAGTTGATTTAAATAATAGAAAAATTAATTTAGTTGCATTAGAATATAATAATCCTTATTATTTAAAATATATTAATATTAAATCAGATATATATAGTTATTTAAATATTAATGATAATATTTATCCTATTACTAAAATAGTTGGTAGTTTAATACAAGTATCAAATACTAGTTTATATCCATTACCTAGTTATACATCAAATAGATTAACTATTGGTGATTTTTATAAAAATATAATAAAGGTTGATTTACAAAATGAAAATAATATTTATATTAACTCAAATACAATATTTATTCAAAAAGTAAATCCATTAAATTTTCAATATGTATATCCAAAACAATATTTAGAATTTCAAATAAATTCTTCATTATCTGATATTGAAGAAAGAAAATTATTTAAAATAGAATCAATTAAATTTGAAAAAATTGATAGTTCTTTAGAATTAACTATTTCAAATACAAAAGTTATTATATTAGGAGAATGGACAGATGGATATCCTAATATTTATGATAATACAAATCCTTATAGTTTTGCTATTAATAAAATTATTAAAATTAGTCAATTTAACTTTGGTGTTAGAGATTTATTAGATGAAAAAATATTTTATTTTAATATAAATCCCTTTTCACCTTCTAAATTTGTATCAACTGAACCAGAAGTAAATGATTCTTTTGGTGTTTTTTTCCCATCTACACAATCAAAAGATTATTTATATCTTAGAGGTGAAGCTTTTGAAGTTTATAACTCTACTAATTTACAAACAACTAATACAAGATTTAAATTTAGTTTATTAGATTCAAATTATGAACAAGTTGGTACCATATATAATAAATATTTTAATTTATATCAACCACTTACATTACCTTCTGTTAAATCATATTTACCAAATATACCAGATATTACAATAGTTATGAAAATAGAAGAAATTGTTAGAAAAAATGTTGTACCAAATGATACATCTGTTTAATTTTTTTTTATTTTTAATAATAAAATAATTTTATTATTAATTTTTTTTAAATTTTTTGTTTTAAAATTAAGTAGTTCACAATTATTTTCATCTAATTTTTCATTTCTAATTAATTTAATAGTTGTACTAAATGATGAATAACCGGAACCCATAAATTTTGATGAATATATACACATATACATATCAATTATACTATCTTCTAATGTTGTTTGTCTTAAATTATTTATTGGTGAATAATATTCAAATTTAACTATATTTTTATACTTATTATAAAAAGTATTATATGTTTCTTGATTATCTGTTGCAATATAAAGATTATTCTTATTATTATTATTAATAAAATCAATAAATTTTTCATCAGATATATAACAATTATGTTTTTTTGCTAATTTAATATGGTCAGTTCTTCTTATATGAACAGATATATAATTATTTCCTAAAATATTTATTTTATTTTGAATTTTTTCATAAATAAATGGTAATAATTTTAATTCTTTATAATCTGGTATATATTCTTTAATTATTTCATAACCTTTATAATTAATTTTTAATTTTTTATTATTATTATATTCAAATATAATATTATCAATAGGTTCAAAATAATCTAAAAAATAACCAGGACATTCTGATGATTTTTTCCATATTACAACTAGTTTTTCATTATTATTATTTTTTAAAAATTTATAATATGAAAATATAACTCTTAATTTATTACATAAACCACATGTTGGTTCAATAACATACATATAATTTATATTATATAATATTATATAATATAAAATAATTTAAGGTTTAAATGTATAATCTTTACTACTAATAAAATTATATTTTATAAAATATTTTTTATAATTTTCTATTAAATATGCAGGTAAATTTTTAATTTGTAATAATTCTCCTAATTTATTTTTTGATTTTTTTATTAAATATTCAATAAAGTTATCAATTTCATCTGAACTTGGTGCACTCCAAATTATTGCTTTAATATTAGTATCATTACTAAACTCTTCCCATTTTTTTAGTATATCAGTTGTTTGTGCTTTACTTGTTTTCATGGTACTTTTTATTAATTTTGATGAATTATCTTGATAAATTATAATTATATTACCATTCGCTAATTTTCTCCACCAATTATATAATTTTTTAAACAATAACTTTTTATCCTTATCATCGGATTTTTTAACCCATTTACCATTACTTTTTATCCACATATTACCATCTTTACCTTTCATTTCAACACCATTTTTTTCACCACTGGCACAAAAACCTAATCCTTTTGGTGAAGGTTCATTTCCTGTATATGATTTTTTTAAATTATTTTTGCAAATTGGCATATAAAATATATTAGATAAATAATTTAGAAATCTAAAATATTAATTATTCCATTTTCAATATTGTAAATATTTTAGAAATCTAAAATATTAATAATTCCATTTTCAATATTGTAAATACATATTTTACTAATTTCTTTATTCCCATTTTTTTCTAAAATTTTACATATATTATCTAATGTACAAACCTCATTTTGTGAACTTTTAATATCAATTAAAATATCATCTAACATTAAATAATTTTCAAATTTAATGTTTTTTGGTTTAAACATTTCTACTAATTTTTTAATAGATTGTTCTATTTCTTTATAAAATAAAAATTGTTCAGGTGCTAATAAAAACTCTTTAATTTCATTTAAATTATTTGTATTCTTATTTTCAATTAAATAAGAACTAATAAAAAATATTATATCTAATAAATTTGACCAATGATTGTTATTATCAATATAATCATGATAAATTTTTTGTGGAAAGTTTTGATTTTTATGAATTAAATTTAAATCAAAATTCTTAATCTTATCTGGGTAATTATTATATATTATTTTTTGAATTAAATAGTTCATAAATTTATTTATAATATATCTAATTTTCATTTTATTAATTTTTAATGGTATATTCCATTCTGAATTTAATATTTTTTCTTTTACATTTATGTTTTTTAATTGTGAACATAATTCTTTGGTTTTATAATTTACTAAATTACATTCTACATTATTTGCTAAATATAATTCTTTATTTAATTCATAAATAAATGGTGATATTGTTTCTGAACAATATGTTATTGTTAAAAACTTTTTAGCTCGTGAACATGCTACATAAAATAATCTTCTTTCTTCTTCTATTTCATTTAATTCATCAATAAAATATTGATTATTTCTAATAGCTGGAAAATCAGTATCATTAACATCAATTAAATATACATGTTCCCATTCTAAACCTTTTGCACCATGAACTGTTGATAAAAATAATACATTTTCTGATACAGTTTGTATTTCAAGACTTAAATATAAATTAGTTATAAATTGTTTTAATGATGAATTTTTTAAAAAACTTAATAAATATCTAATATCTGATATCATATCTTCATTTTTTTTTAATTTTTCAATATATTTTAATATTTCATTTGCTATTTCTAAATCAGTATTTTTATGTTGTAAAATATTATATAAATTAATTAATTGATTTAATTGTGGATCATTTAATTCTTTAATTTTTCCCATTATATCAGTTGTAGATTCAACTAATTGATTTGCTGTGTTAATATTCCATCCTTTGTGTAAACTAATAATTCTTTTAAAATGTATAGAACTTTTAGGATTAAATAAAATAATAATAAAAGCTAAAAAATCTTTAACATGTGGTTTATCTAATAATGCTGTTCCTAATTGTTTAACATACGCTATTTTTGCTTGTAATAATTCTAATTCAATTTGAGTTATTAAATCATTTTTTCTTGCCAAAATTACCATTTGTGATAATTTAACACCATTATTTACTTTTCTAATAATATCATTAATTATCCATTCATATTGATTTTTTTGATATTTAAATCCATGAATATCTGGTTTAATACCTTCTAATAATTGTACAGATTTAACATTTTTCTCAAATTGATTTGTATTATTTTTTATTATGTTTTCACAAAAATTAACAATAGATGGAGTCGAACGATAATTTTCAACTAATAAATATTTTTGATATGGACAACTTAATATAAAATCAACAGATGAACCTCTAAATGAATAAATAGATTGTGCATCATCACCAACTACCATAATATTAGTTTTATCTTTAAAAACACTTAATATATAATTTTGAATAGGATTAATATCTTGATATTCATCAAAAAATATATAATTTATTGAATTAATAAATTCTTGACTTTTTGAACTTTTTAAAAAATCACAAAATAAAATCATTAAATCATTAAAATCTATTAAATTTTCTTGTTTTTTTCTTTTAGCAAATGATTTATATATTTGATTTACTAATGCTAAATGTTTACTTAAATTTAGTTTTTTTAAAATAGTTTTAAAATTTAATGGATATGTTAATGATACTTGTTCAATAATTGATGTTATTTTTGATTTTAATAAAGTTATAGTTTCTAAATCTAAATTTAATTTATCATTATCTAAAATATTATTTGATTCTATTCTTATTAAATCACGTGTTTCATATTCATCTAAAACAGTATAATTAATATTATTATATTTTTGTAAAATACGATAACATAATCCATGTAATGAACCAACATGAAATGGTAATTTATCTGGTATAATATCTTCTAAACGTTTTTGCATTTCTTGACCAGCCTTTTTTGTAAATGTAATTAATAAAACTGACTCTGGTTTTACATCATGTTTTAAAACTAAATTAGCATATCTTGATATTAATGTATGAGTTTTACCTGCACCTGGACAAGCAATAACTAATATATTTTTTTCATTAGCATTAACAATTTGTTTTTGTTGTTCACTTAATGTTAATGTATCTAATAATATTTCTTCGTTAAATTTTGTCATTTCTTTTTCTATCTTAATCAACTCACTTTCTATTAAAAATAATTTCTTATTATATTTATTTTTAAGTAAATTTAATTCTTCTTTTTGTTTTAACAATTGTTCCATATTTATATAATATATATCGCTTTTTCTTTATCTTATATTATTTTTCTTTAAATTATAATAATAAATATTTATTATTATAATAATTATAATTATTATTATAATTCTATATAAATATATCACATTATAATATATTATGACTAATAAATTAAATCTATTTTTACACCATAGAGATTTAAGAAATAATGATAATACTACTATGATTGAACAATTAAAAAATGAAGAATATGTTACACCAATATTTATTTTTACACCAGAACAAATTAAACCATCAAAAAATGAATATTTTTCACATAATTCAGTTCAATTTATGATTGAATCATTACATGAATTATCATTATATTATTTTTACGGTGATACCTTAAAAGTATTAAAAGAAATACATTCAAAAATTGGTATAAATTCTTTAGGATTTAATATAGATTATACACCTTATGCTAAAAGAAGAGATAATAGTATTAGAGAATTTTGTAAAAAAGAAAATATTAAATTATATGAAAAAGAAGATTATGTTCTTGTTAATATATTAGATGGAGAAACATTAAAAGATGATGGAACAAATTATCAAGTTTATTCACCATTTAAAAATAAACTTAAAAAACTTAAAGTCAGAGAAGTTGATAAATTCAAATCTTTTAATTTTAAAAAATTTAGTGAATTAGAAAAAATTAAATATCATATATCTGAAAAAGAAATAGATGAATTTTATAAACCAAATCCAAATATAAATGTTCATGGTGGGAGAACCAATGGATTAAAAATATTAGATAAAATAGATAATTTTAAATCATATGGTAAAAATAGGGATTATTTTATGTACAAGACCACATTTTTAGGTTCACATAATCATTTTTCAACAGTATCAATTAGAGAAGTTTATCATAAAGCAGTTCATATTGATAGTATAATTAATGAGTTAATATTTCGTGATTTTTATTATCAATTATATTATTATAATGAACATATTTTAGATGGTCAAATTGGTGGTAAAAATAAAACTTTTAGAGAAAAATATAATCATTTAAAATGGAATTATAATAAATCATTATTTGAAAAATTTTGTAATGGCGAAACTGGAATACCTGTTTGTGATTCAGCTATCCGACAACTAAATACAACCGGATTTATGCACAACAGATTAAGAATGGTAACCGCATCTATTTTAACTAAATTATTAATGTTACCATGGCAATGGGGTGAAAAATATTTTGCAACAAAATTAGAAGATTATGACCCAATCCAAAATTCAGCAGGATGGAATTGGACAATTGGAGGTATTGATCCACAACAATATACAAGAATATTTTCACCAAAAAGTCAAAGTGAAAAATTTGACCCAGATTGTGAATTTATTAAATATTGGCTACCTGAACTAAAAGATGTGCCTAATAAAGATATTCATAATTGGGAAGAAAAATATGATGATTATATTAAAAATGGCATTAAATACTTTAAACCCATTATTAAATATTTGGAAGCAAGAAAAAAAGGAATTGACGAATTATTAAGAATTAATAAAATTAAAAATTAATTTATTTTTTTATTTGAAAAACATTTTTTGGTATAATATTTCTTTCTTCATAAATATTACTTATTCTTAATAATCCAAATTGTTCATCTAATAATGATGGTACATTATTATTACCAATTAACATAAATTTTTTATTATCATCTAATTTATTAATAGTATTATAACCATTATAATTATTATAGTTGTTAGTACATAAATTATTTATTTCTTGACTAAATGTTGGTTCTTGACTTTGATAAAATACTTGATTTTGTTCTTGACTTTGACTTAATACTTGATTTTGTTCTTGACTTTGACTTAATACTTGACTTTGATTTGATACTTGATTTTGTAAAATTGGTATTTTTTCTTTTAATTTATTAATAAAATCAAGTTCTTGTTGTGTAGGTTCTGTTATTTTTTTATATATATTACTATTAGTTATATTATCTGTAATAATAGGAATATTTGTTTTAACTGTTTCTTTAACTGCATTTAATTTATCCATTAAAATAGGAGTATTTGTTTTAACAACTTCATTAATTTTATTAATTACAATTGGTGTATTTGTTTTTATACTAGATACAATGTTTGATACATTATTCATAATAAAAGTACTATCTTTTTTAATTAAATCAATATCAAGATTTTTAAAATAAGTATTTAATATACTTGGTTCTTGACTATACATAGGTGATTCTTCACTAAATATTGCTTGACTATACATTGGTTCTTGACTAAATACTGGCATTTGATTTAATACTTGTTCTTGACTAAATACTGGCATTTGACTAAATACTTGTTCTTGACTAAATACAGGTTGTTGAGAATATAAAGATTGTTGTTGTTCTTGACTAAATACTGGCATTTGACTAAATACTTGTTCTTGATTAAAAACTGGTATTTGATTTAATACAGGTTCTTGTGAATATGAAGGTTGCACTTGTTCTTGACTAAAAACTGGTATTTGATTTATTACAGGTTCTTGTGAATATGAAGGTTGTACTTGTTCTTGACTAAATAATTGTTCTTGACTAAAAATTGGTATTTGATTTAATACAGGTTCTTGAGAATATGATGGTTGTTGGCTTTGAATAAATACATTATTATTTAAAATACTATCAATATTAAAAATATCAGAATTATTAGACATATAAAATAATATAGAAAATAATATTTAAATTTAATATAATTATAAATATTATTTTAATTTTCAAAAATGTATTTCCATAATCTTTCAATACAAAAACCTTCAATTGGATTAATATCATAATCTAATAATTTTATTATTTTTTCATAATAATTTTTTGGTTTTGTTAATATTAATTTTTTTGATACATAAAATTGAGCACCTGGACTAAATATAATAGGTCTTTCTTCTTCATTAGTTTCAAAAATATCATTATATACTTTTTTTAGTGGTATACCACTATGATATGGACAATGTGAAATTTCAGAATAATAAACAGTATCTGATAAAAAATTAAATTTTTCTTTTGGTTCTATATTGTTTTCAATATTTTCATATAAATTATCTATTTTTTCATAAAAATTTGGACAATGATCAAATGGATTTCCTTGAACAAATACTGTCCAATTACTAAGATTTTCATAATTATTAATTATATGATAAAGAAAAGTATGACCTTCTCTTCCTACATTATTTAATTTAGTATATGGTATTAGTAATTTATCTAAATTTGTAGGATCCCCTTTATTATAAACTATTACATTATTATATTTTTGCACCCAATCAATATTTTCATTGTATCTAGAAACTACCATTGATAATTTATTATCATTAATACATAATTTATCAATTATTTTAATTATTGATTTAATAGAATTTTTATTTTTAATATTTTGAAATATTAATAAAAGTTTATCAATACAAACATTATCTAATTTTAAAAATAAATCTAAAAATTCATCAACATTTTCATTATTATCAATCAAATTTATTATAATATTTAATACTTTTAAAATATTATTTTCTGACATAAACCTTATATTTATTATATATTTATATATATTAAAATTTATTTGTAAACTCAAAAGGACCTAGTCTTAATGTTCTATTTTCTTCAATATATACTGTTTCATTATTATATATTCTTTGTTTAGGGGGCATTACATATTTAATATTATAATTATTATTTAATAATTCAACAACAATATATTCATATAATGAATTCATTATTTTTTTATAATATAATAAATACTTGTAATTATAATGATTATTTTTTAAATACCCTACTAATTCATAATCTTCTAAATGTAATTTTATATTTAATTTGTTATCAGTAACAGGTATCATAATTTTTTCTTCATTTTTTATTAAATTATTAGGTTCATCTACTTGAATAAGATTATTATCAGTTAATGTGTAATAATTATTTTTAAAATTAAATATCATATTTTGTTTATCATCATGACCAATAAAATACATACTATAAGTTTGTGTTTTTGAACTATTACATCCATATAAATGACAATTTAATTCTTGTTCTTCTCCTGATTTAATATCAGATACAATAGAATTATCAATTTCATTTTCTATTTTATTATCTATATCATAATCATAAATTAAAACTGATTCAAAATTATCATTTTTATTATCTTTTAAAAAATAATATAAAATAAATATTAATATTATTATATATATCATATATTAAAGCTTATAAAAAACTTATTAAAATTATAATAAATTTTCTAAAATTGTTATATTTCTAATTACTTCTTTTTCTCTACCTAATGAAAAATTAATTATAATATCTAAATTTGTAAATTCTAATATTATTTTTTTAGCAGTAATTTTTATATTTCCAATAATTTCATTATGTAAACTTAAATCCCAATTTGTATTTTTTATAATTAAAATATTTTTTTTATTTAATGTATCACAAATTTTTGTAATTATTGTAAATAATTTTTTTTCTTTAGATGTACAATAGTCAATTATATCTTTTGATGTATTATTTAAATTTAATTCTATTGATTCTGTTATAGTTGATTGAATATTTAAAATTACTTGTTGTATTTTTTGTTCTAATTCCCATTGATAATCACGTAGTTTATTATAAAATATATTTAAACTTTTATGAATATCTTTTTCTACTAATAAAAAATTATCCCTTATTAAATAATTTCTTTTAATTACATCATTTAATTCATCTAATTCATTTTTTATATTTTTTACAATCCATGGGAAATTAATATTATATGATGATAATGACATTAATTTTCTAATTATAGTTAATCCTAAATCTAATTTATTTATATCTGTTGATAAATTAGAAATTGAAACAACATTATATATTTCATTATTATGTGTAAAATTATAAAAATCCATTTCTTTTAATCCTTGTATATTTGAATTAAATGACACAAATAACGCCCATTGAATATGGTTTGTTATCATATCATTATGTAATTTTGTTATTTCATCTTTACCTACTGTTGATGTATAATTTTTACTTTCTAACATTATGATTTTATCATCTGGTAAATATAACCATGCATCACCTGAATGTGCTATATGATTTGTTTTCTTAAAGGTAATATCACCATATCTTTGTGAAAAAATATTTTCTAATAAATTTTCTGCAAATTCTCCTTTTTTAGCTGAATTTGAACTAATACCAATTAATTTTTCTAATGAACTTTCTAAATTTCCTAAAGGATGTGCAAACTCATTTTTTAAAAGTTCTATTTTATTTATGATATCATTATATTCTGTTTTCTCTTGAACTTTTGTTTTATCTATATTTGGATATAAAATATCATATCCTGTTTTAAATATTAAATTTGTAATTTTATTTAATTCTACTTTTTTTAATTTAAATAATATTGGATATTCGTTTGATTTAATTTTAATATTTATGTCCATCTCTTTAATACTCATAAAATATAGTATTATTATTTATTATTATTTAATATCAATTTTTTTATTTAATATTAACTTAAATAAAAATATACAATACTATTTAAAAATATATTATTATATTTAATAAATGGAAACAACCAATAATAGTATTAAATGTAGAAAATGCGGTGGACCTCATTTAACAATTAAATGTGGTAAAGAAGTAAAAGTAGTTGAAGAGGTAAAAGATGTTAAAATAAATGATGTAAATAATTATAAATCAAATAATTCAAATAATTATAAATCAAATAATTTAAATAATTCAAATAATTCAAATAATTCAAATAAAGATTATAAATCAAATAATTCAAATAAAGATTATGATTATAAATCAAATAATTCAAATAAAGATTATAATGTAAATAAAGAATTTCCTAAAGAAAAAGATTGTAAAGTAAGAATTGCTAACTTACCTATTGATATGACAAAAGGTGAATTATATAATTTATTAGAAGATTGGGGTCACATTAAATCTTTATTTATAAAAGAAAATTATGATTCAACTTCTGCATTTATTGAATTTGAAACTTCAGAACAATCAAAATATTTTGTTGAAGCAATAAATGAAACACCATTTGAATATAGAATTATTACTGCTGAAATAATGACTAATTAATTATTTTATAAAATATAATATTATTTTTTATAAAAAATTTATAGCCCTTAAGGGCGTATATACACCTCAAAAAGGTTATGCTTTCTTTTCTTCTTCTTTAGGTTTTTTGTTAAAATATCTCATGTAAACAATTGCTGCAATAATAGCAATGATAACCCATTTATATTGAATAATAAGATCGAAATAAGATGATGATTGAGGAACCATTTGCATAGGCATGGGCATCATGTTAGGCATTTGTTGTTGCATAGGCATCATTTGTTGCATAGGCATTTGTTGAAAAGCTTGACCAGTGGACATTTATTATATATACTATTATAGAAAAAATTATTTTTTAAACTATTATTTTTTATATAATAATTATATTATGTGTTTATTTATAGTAAATAGTCAATATGTTTATTTATAGTAAATAGTCAATATGTTTATTTATAGTAAATAGTCAATATGTTTATTTATATTAAAAAAAATTGATATATTATTATATTCATTATTTTAGCTTTAAATAGTATGACTTTACATGAAATGCTAATTATGAATTCGCTTTTTAAACTATTAGAAAATACAAATATATATATATCAATACTTATTGGATTAATATCTTTAATCTATTATGATAATCAAATTTTAGAAAAAATTTTAAAATTATGTAAATTTAAAAAAAAGATTACAAAAATAAGTTTTATTGCAGAAGATAAAACTGCTTCTAGCAGATTTAGAGCTTTAATGTTTTATATATCAAATAATTGTAAAGTTGATGAATTAATTGAATATGAAGTAAGTAAATATTGTCGAAAAACAGATGATGATATAATAACTGCTGATTATCGTGTTAATCAACATTACGAATTTAATATAACTAATGATATTAAAGGAATAATTTATACAAGAGAAATTGAAACAAAAGTATATTCAGGTACCAAAATGGTAATTGAAACAACATTAGATGTTTTTAGTAATACATTAACTTCTACTGAATTAATTAATTTTATTGAAAAATGTGATACTGATTATTCAAAATATTTAAAAGATAAATCTTTAAAAGACCAATTATATATTGATATTTCTTGGAATGTTAAAGAAAAAGAATGTGTATTTGAAAGTTGTAAATGGACTTCTAATATTAATTTTAATAATAAATTTTTTGAAAACAAAGAAGTTATTATTAATAAATTAAATTATTTCTTACAAAATAAAAAATGGTATCAAGAACAAGGAATCCCACATACTATCGGTTTATTATTAGAAGGAGAACCTGGTTGTGGTAAAACTAGTTTTATTAAATCTACTGCAAATTTAACAGGATATCATATTTTAAATTTTAAATTATGTGAACATTTTGATTTTAAAGAACTTGAAAGAATTATATTTAATGAACAAATAAGTAAAGATTTTATTATTCCACTTAATAAAAGACTCATTATATTAGAAGATATTGATTGTATGATTGATATTGTTAAATCTAGAAAAGAAAATGAAGTTTCAGATGATAACAAAGTTATTTGTTTGGATGATGAAGATGAAACTAATAAAGAAGATGAAACTAATAAAACTAATAAAGATGATGAAAAAAATGTATCTAAAAAAGAAAAATCAATATCTTCTATTAAATCAGAATATGAAATTACAAATGTATTACAAAAAATGATGAAAAAAGATAATTTAGAAAATACTAATAATAACAATTTATCATATTTATTAAATATTTTAGATGGAATTAAAGAATCACAAGATAGAATTATTATTATGACTACTAATCATGTTGAAAAATTAGACCCTGCATTAATTAGACCAGGACGTATTGATTTGAATATTAAATTTAAAAAAGCATCAATTAAAGATATTAATGAAATGTTAAAATTCTATTGGAAACAAGATGTTCCTGAACTAGATATAATATTAAATGAAAAAATCTGTCATGCTAATATTATAAACTTTTGTCGTAGTGCAGATTCTATGGAAAAAACTATTGAATTATTATTAGAAAATATAAAAAAAATCTAAGTTTATTTATATGAATTTAATATCAAAATGTACTAATTGTTCTCCCAACCAAAAAATATCTTCTGCTATTTTTATTATAATAATCATTTTCTGGTTTTTTAATATTCGCGAACAAGGCGTATTAAGTGTATCAATCCCTAGAGAACATTTTTCTTCTAAATTAAATTTTTTTAATTATTAATTTATTAAATTATTTAGTATTAATAATATCTAATTATCATTAATATGAAAATTGATGAAAAAATGATTATTGATATATTTAATTTAAAAATTAAACTTAAAGACAAAGATAAAATAACACTTTCAAAATATCAAGAATTAATACCAATGTATGACATTTATAGTCAACAAATTTATCCTATTAAAAAAGAAAATATACATCATAGATTAATTGAATCACATTATAGATTTATTAATGATGAAATTTATGATTGGTTAAAAAATTTATATAAAAAATATAAATCTAATAAAGAACTTGCAAACAAGTTTGAAAAAAACATTAAAATATTAGAAAATTATGATATTCCAACATTATTTGAAACATCCACAAAATCATTTTATGATTTTAGCCCTAGTTATGGACTTAAAATTAGTATTTGTAAAAGAAATAGTTTCAGTCCATTTATGAAACACTTAAAACCATATTATTCAAAACCAGAACTTATTAAATTAAGTAAAAATATGAAATTAAAAACAGAAGATATTGATAATATTAAACTTAGTGATAAAAAAACACATTATAATTTTTGTAAATTAGTATCATCTAATGATATCTCATATGAAGAAATTAAAAATCATACACAACAAATTTTAGATAATAATATTATTAGTTGGGTTTGTTTTTATTCTTTTATTGGTTCTTTTTTATTAAATAATATATTAAGAAAAAAATTACAAATTTCGTCTTTTTTATATGAAGGACTTAATAAAATAACTAATTTTAAATCTCATGAATTAAATAATAATTATTATATTTATAGATTTACATGGGATGATAATTTTATAAAAAATTTAAAAATAGGTGATATATTTATTGATAATGGTTTTATGTCTACTACCCGTGACCCATTTTATAGTCCTGGTATTAATAGTAATGGTAAATTTGGTTTAGTATTATTAAAAATACATTTACCTAAAAATATTAAAGGAATTGGATTATTTATTGAAAATTTTTCTTTATTTCCAAATGAACAAGAATTTTTATTAAATCCATATTCTAAATTAAAATTAATTTCAAAAAATGAAAATTTCAAATATTATCATACTAATAAAGAATTTGAAAAAATAATAAATATTAAATATGAATTTGAATATATTGATTGTGATTATAATTTTATTAAAAATATTAAAATTAATAATAATATTAAAAAAATAGAAGATTTAACACAATATCAACCAAGAGGTGATACTAGAATAATGATAATAAAAAATTTTGTTGAAAATTATCAAACAATTGATATTACATTTAAATCAAAAATTTATCAATTTCAATGTATGTGGTTTGATTCTACTGAATCTAGTTCATATTCTAAATTATATTATAACAAAATATCAGATGGTATGATGTTTAGTTTATATAAAAATGGTTATCCTTATTTAAATATTGAAATTGGTAAAGAAATGGTTATTAACTATATAAATAAATTTTATTTTTATAATAATGAATATCAAGAACTTACTAAGGATATACTTGAATTACTTGTTGAATTTTCACGCATCTTTTATTATAAATCAATTATTATTACACATCAATATAAAAATTTCCACGAATTCTCTAAGGATAATATTTATGCTTATAATCGCATGTATAATCATAGTATTTATAATTTTGCTAAAAATAAAGTAAAATTTTTATATGATAATAATTATCAGTATACTACTGGTTGGTATAAATTAGATAAATTCTTAAATATTAAACTTTCTGATAATTTAATTAATGTATATAAATTACCTATTAATAATAAAAATAGTACAAATAATTATACAATTAGAGAAGCACTTGTTTATATTGTTGAAAATAATTTTATATTATATGATAACTTTATTCAAGATTTAGAAGATTTTACATATGACCTTTTAAATTTAGAAGAATCAGTTTATTTAAATAAATATGATAATGTAGTACTTGTTGTAAATTATGAACAATCTAATGAATATAAAAATAAATTATATATTATTGATGCAGACGACCAAATAAATAATGATGATTATACATTAGTTTTTAATAAACAAGTATTCAGACGATTTTAATTATACATTTATAAATTAATGATAATATTGATCTCCGCAATTTTGACAAACAGACAAATATCTTCTTATTTGTGAATCTTTTGATACTATTGTATTTGTACTTTTACATTTTTTACAATAAACATACTCTAATACATATTTTTTCATTAAATCATTTATCATAACTGATGTTAATCTATCATAATCTACGTTTATTCCATCTGATTTAGAATCTGTAATCCATGTCATTTGACATTTTAATTCTTCTGAAAAAAATTTAATTACATGTTCAGGTGGTTTATTAACTATTTTTAAAAACTCTTTTACATTTTTCCATATAAAATGATGCCCATGTTTTATTAATTCAGGCGGTGGTAAACTTATTTTACTTTGCATTCTCACACTATTTGTACATGATTCAAGTTTATCATATACTTCATCTAACATTTCTTCAAATGAATCCATAATATATAAATGTATTGTTATTTATTTATATATTATTCAATTTTTATGACTTATTTATTATTCAATTTTTATGACTTATTTATTATTCAATTTTTTATGAGTTATTTATTATTTAATTTTTATGAGTTATTTATTATTCAATAATTATTATTAATTTATTGACTAAATAGTTCATTAGATACTTTACATACATATGAATTTAATATTTGATATATTTTAATTTTTTCATTTATATCTTGTGTTTTTTCAAATTCAGTTATTAAATCATCAAAATTAGTTTTTTTTAATGATACTTTTTTGATTTCATCTAATGATTCTTCCAATTCTGATAATTTAGTATCTTCTTCTTTTATTTTTTGTTTAACTTGTTTAATTAATTCTAATTTATTATTCCAATTGTTTGTTTTTTCTATTTCATTAACTAAATCATTTATTTCATCCATAATATTAATTATAAAAGAATCTTTAAATTATAATATATTTTTTATTAAATTATATTATTTTTATGAAATAATTTTAATTTTATATTCTTTATCACCCCATCTTAATAAATAAAATTCTTTGATTTGTAAAGTATCAGCATTTTCTATTTTTTCATTTTCTAAATTAAATAAATTAATATTTTTACTATTAGTATCAATAGATTTAGAAATATTTTTTAATTTCTCTTTTGATTTCATTAGTTGAATTTTTATTTGATTTTCAAAACTAGCTATAAAAGTAACTATATCATTAAATTTTGATTTTATTTTCATTTCATATTGAAATAGTTTTTTATGTTCGTCACCTATTTGTTTTATTATAGTTTCTTTTAATTTTAATACTTGTTTTTCTAATTGATTAATATATTTTTTATTTATATCAATTATATGTTGTGCTGCTAATGATGGTGTTGCACATGAAACATCTGCTACTAAATCTAATAATGGATTATCTACTTGATGCCCAATTGCACTTAAAATAGGAATTCTTTTATAATTAAATACAGTTTCAATTAATTCACTTTGTGAAAAACCTATTAAATCCATTAAACTACCACCACCACGAGTTATTACTATTAAATCATAATGTATATCACTATTATAAATCTCTTTTAATTTTTCACAAATTAATTTTGGACAATCTACGCCTTGAACTGGTACATCATGAATATCATATGTTAATTTCATATTTGAATTATTTATATTAAATATAAAATCTTGTATTGCTGCACCATTTGCACTTGTTAAAATTAAGATTGAATTTATTTTATTAGGTATAGATAATTTTTTATCTTGTGAAAAATAACCTTTTGCCTCAAATTCTAATTTTATTTTATCTAAATCATGACTACCTTTATTTTCTAAAATATTTTCAATTATTAAATTTATATTTCCACCAAAATTATAAAAATCTAACTTTGTTTCTATTATTATTTTATCTCCTTCTACTGGCAATTTATTTATTTTTTCTATTTTTGATTTCCATATTATTGCCTTTAAATTAGTATTTGCATCTTTTATTGTTAAATAAAAATGACCATGTGATAATTTTGGTTGAGAAACTTCTCCAGATATTTTATATTTTGTAGTTGGTAATAACTGTTTTATATTATTTGCTAATTCAGTTGGACTTAAAATATTTGAACTTAAAATATTTGAACTTATATTATTATTAAACATCTTATTAATTAAGAAATTTTATTTTTAAATCTAATATTATTTAATGATTATATTAATTTTAATAATTATTTTATTTTATTTTATCTATAATAAAAATAATGAATCATTTGATTATTATCCTATTAAATTAACATCATATAATCCATCATTATATAATAATATTTTAGATTTAAGTAATAATTTTACAAGTGAAAATAATATTTCTAATATAACTATGTTAAATTATACAAATTATGCAAGTAATGAAAATAATATAAATAATACTATTAGTGGTAATTTTAATAATATAAGTAATATAAGTAATATAAGTAATATAACAATAAGTAATTATATTAATTTAAGTGAAAATATTAATTTAAGTAATAATTCACTTAATACTGATAAACAATTTATTAATCGCATTCAATTAAAAACTACAAATCCTTATTTAGAAATAGAACAAACTTTAAATTCAAATAATAGATTAGATTCATCTAATTGCTGTTTAGTAACTAAAAAATTTAATGGTAAATATTATTATGACTATGAAAAAATGTCTGGTGATAAATGTAATATTGATTTATATATTTTAAATAAAAATAAAGAACTATTATTTGATGGTATTAATGGATGGTCTAATGATGCATGTTCTGTTCAAAGTAATTATATTAATAAATTAGGTTCTTGTAGAAATAATAATTTTGAATGTAAAGATTTTATTCTTGAAAATACATGCAATCAATATAAAAATAATAGTAATTTAATTTTAAATGAATTTAAAGGAAATACTATTAATGATTTAATAACTTTTCAAGATAAAAAATCTTTAATAAATAAAAGTAATATTAAATGGTCTGAAAAAACATGTGAAGAAAGACTTGAATATAATCCACCTGTTATTAAAAAAACTATGGATTATATACAATAAATAAACGATTACTATTCATATATAAAAACGATTACTATTCATATATAAAAACGATAAATTAAAAAAATATTACTCTAACTACTAACTACACTAACTACTCGAACTACTCGAACTACTCGAACTACTCGAACTACTCGAACTACTCGAACTACTCGAACTACTAGTATCGCTCAAGCCCATCACCACTGAACAGACCATTCAGGTTCAACACATTTCGATAAACTGGTTTTCCAGACTCATCAAAAGATATTGGTGTACCATCATCGTCGTAAAAGCTCTCAGGGTCCATGTTATAATGGTACTTGACAAGGTTCCACTCATAATCCTTCGTTCTACCTTTGTACAACAAAGCATTAATCCATTCCGGACTCAAAAAACAAGTACCAAGCTTCTCAAGCATGAACATATTTTTACTAATGCGGTCAACCTTTCTTCCATCAGAATAGGCTTTAGCTTCAGCTTCTGCTCTAAGCATACGTTCGTTACGAGCTTCTTCGTCTTCGTCTTCGTAGTAGAATTCGTCGCTATAGTTAGAACCAACTTCATCATACTGTGAATTCCATTCAAATACATGTTTGTTTTCAATAGCTGAAAATCTGATATCATAGTACTCGAGGTTACTATCTTCACAGATATTTACAAAAGCTTGAATATTCTCTTCGTCGCCTTTCTTAATGTAATCAAGAAATAAGCGTCTATGAGAATCAGACATGTCAGAAGGAACAGTTCTTTCTCCAGTAATTCTACTAAAAGTGTTGGTAATCAGAGAGTTTTCCAACTCTTGAACACGACTTTCCAAGGCTTCTAGTTCTTGAATAGTAACAACTTCGTCGTACTTGGGCTTGGAACGAATTGTTACACTAGGAGGAGGAGGAAGACAACGTCCAGTAGTGGGAACAAACAAATAGTTAGGGGCATTAGATGCGAACATTTCTTATTACATATATTGTTATGATATTAACAAGATATTGTATTGTGATATGTGTATAGATTATTTTAATACTTTTTTATATTAATAGTTAATCTACACTTTTTTTTTCAATTTTTTTATTATAAATAAATATTTATTTATAATAAAGTAATTAAATTACACTATTATACAATTATACAATTATACAATTATACAATTATACAATTATACAATTATACAATTATACAATTATACAATATAAACAATTATATAATATAAACAATAAATAAAGCGTACGTATTAATTATAACATCTAAATAAAAGGACCAGTATTACATCTTATGTCTCTCTTTATCTAAAAGCTCAAATAGTTGTTTTATTTTTTTTAATGCATCTAGAGCTAAAACATGCATTTCATCTGTTTTGTAATCAATATAATCATCACGAGCGGTTTCAATATTTCTCTCTTCTTCGTACTCCCATACTGCTTTATGAAGTTCTAAAGAATCATTATCTTCATCAGTTTCTTCTTCATCATCCACATTATCTTCATCATCCACATCATCTTCTTCATTATCATCTTGTTCAACATCATCTTCATCATTATCTTCTTCATTGAATTCATCTGCTTCATCATTATCATCTTGTTCCACATCATCTTCTTCATTATCATCTTGTTGTTTATTATCATCTTGTTGTTTATTATCATCTTGTTCCACATCATCTTCTTCCTCAAAATAAAAAAGACCATTTCCACTAAAAAGACCATTTGGATTTAACTCATCAAGTCTTCCCTCATTATAATACTGAGCAACTGTGTTGAAATCATCTTGAGTAGCTCTACCTTTATAGTTTAATGCAGAAATCCACTCATTAGAGAGGTCAATAGGACCCAACTTGTTATAAACATATTGGTTATTAGCCATACGTTCATAAAATTCAGACTCGCTCTCATTCTCGCCTTGATTATGATAAAGAATGTAAGCATTATCTTTAGGACTAAGATCATGATTATAATGCTTAAGACCACCATAATTACATATTTCAACGAATATTGTAATAGACTCATCATTTGATTCCCACATGTTAGATGGTAGCAATTTAAAAAATGTTTCTCTATCTTCATAAGAAAAATCAGGCAGTTCTCCATCAAAATAAAATCGAATTATACGATTTTCCTGACTACAAAGACTTTTTATCATCTTATTACGAGACTTAATAACTCTCTTAATAAAGGCTGCCTTATCAGATGGTGACATTGTTAGTTAATTCAACTTGAAATTATATTATAGTAGAAATTATATTATATGGGGGTTTGTGTTTATACTTTTAATTAATAATACTCTTTAATTTTTTTTTTTCAATTTTTTTTATTAAAATATATATATTTTAATAAAAAAATCTAATAGTTAATCTAATAGTTAAGCTAATTTTTAATCTAATAGATAATCAGATTTTTAATATAATATATAATCATGTTTTTAATATAATATATAATCATGATTAATCATGGAATCTTAATAAAATAGGAATATTGTATAAACCATTAACTATTTGAGCTCCACCAACATTAATACCGTTTCTAAATACCATAGTTTCATTAACTAATTGGTCATCAACTAATAATGAACCATTTAAGAATAATGGGAAATCAAAAGTCATTCCTTGGAAGTTAAAGTTTTGATTAATATATACATCACTTCCTTCTAATCCAAGATTTTCAACATTATATTTACCACTAGTAATATATTGATTAAATAAACTCATTTGGAATGTTCTATTATTCATAGATGATGATAAATGGTCCCATAATTGTACATCATGTTCATTAAATGCAGCATCATTTGAAATAGCAGAACGTGCTTGAGCATGACCAAAGATTTTATGTGCCATTATTTCTAATAAAGTTTCACCAAATCTTACAGGTTCAGCAAAGAAAGTACCAAAACCTACAGTTGCTCTTCCTCTTGATACAGTAATAATATTTTGTTGGTTGATATCATTCCAATTAAATGTCATATTTGACATACCATTATGATTAGGTATATTTAATTGAATATTAACATCATCTGCATTTTGACTGTTTTGTATATAATGAGCAGTTGAAAAGATATTAGTCATATTTCCATTTACACCAGTTAAAGCACTAACATTAAATGATAAAACATAATCAAAGTTAAGTTCAGCTTCAACATTATGTTCTTCTGAGTAAATACCAGTATTTTGATTAATTGTTAAACCATTATTAATAAATAAATTATTACCTTTTCCTAATACAGAACCATTTATAGTTGCATCAGGACCATAATAATTATAAGCATTAAATCCAGTTAATTCAATTCCTGTAATATATACATTTTTAACAAATCCAGCTTCAGCATTATCAAATACTGCATTATAATTTTCAATAAATATTACACCATCAGATTCAAATACACCTGAAATAGATGTATAATATACAGTTGCTGCAGTAGTACCATCATAAGTTTTATTATGTACGTGCCATGTAATATTTAATGGTTTAGGAGTAATATTAGCAGTAGTAGTATTATTTACTAAAGTATAGTTTCCACTTTCAGAACCACTAATAGAATTGGTTAAACTTATTAATATATTATTATCAACATTTTTATTATTAAATACACCAACTGGAGCAATTACATTACTAATATCAGCTACAATTAATCCACTTAATGTAGTAGTTGCATCAGTATTATTATCATATACTTTATTATCACCAATTGCAGTAACTTGTTTTCTAGTAATATTAGCAGATGTAATATTATTTAATACATAGTTAGATACATGATAACCATTAATTGAACCACTAATTGATATTCCAGTTCCTACATTTTTATCAGCAAATAAAGCAGTTACATTTACTGAATCTAATACACCATTAACAGAAACTAATTCACTACTAATATCAACTATTGCTGTTCTTAATCCATCATATACTTTATTTCTACCAGTACCAGTTATTCCTTTAGGATTAATTGTAGCTCTTGAAACAGAAGATAATACATAATTTGATACATCAGTTCCACTAATTACACCAGTAACTACTTTATTAGTTTCTGCAAAAATATCTGAAAATACAGCAGTTACTGATACAATATCACCAGCTACTATACCAGATAATGATACAGATGCAGTATTTAAACCATCATAAGTTTTATCACTAGTATTTCCTATTAATGATTTAACAGTAATATTAGCACTACTAATACCAGTTAAATTATAATTAGATGCACTAGCACCAGTTAATATACCAGTAATTGGTTTTGAGTTTCCTACTAATCTATTATTAAAACTGGCATCACAAGCTAAAGTTGCAACATCAATACTTTCAACATCATTTAATACAACTTGAGCAGTTACATTTCTATCATATACTTTATTTTGACCAGTACCAGTAATTGGTTTAGCAGTTACATTACCTGATGATATATCGGAAATAGATAATGAGTAATTATGAGAATCAATACCAGTTAATGTTGCACTAGCTGATTTATTTGACCCAACTAATGCAGTTGTATAACTTCCTACAGCAGATACAAGATCAGGTGAAATAATACCGTATAATGTAAATGATGTATTTGCACTACTATCATAAACTTTATCTGCTGGTAATGCTGTTAATGGTTTTCTTGTAATATTTGCAGTATTAAATGTTACAGTATAGTTAGAAGCATAAGTTCCAACTAATGAACCAGATACATTTACATTTGATGATACATCTTTATTAATAAAGTTAGCATTTGCAGTTACTGAACCATCAATTGGTAAAATATCAGGTAATAAAACAGATGCAGTTGTAGTTCTATCATATACTTTATCTTGTGAATAACCAGTTACATTTAATGCAGTTATATTTGAGTTAGAAATACTAGTTAAATTATAATTTCCAGAAGATAAACCAGAAATAGAACCACTTATAGTTTTTCCATTTCCTACATGTCTAGAATTAAAATCTGCTGATACACTAACATTTGATGTATCTATTGCTAATACACCATTTAATAAAACTGATGCAGTTGTTAAACCATTATAAGTTTTAGGATAACCAGTACCTGATATATCTAATTTAGTAACATTAGCACTTGATATTGCTCCTAAAGTATAATTATTAACTTGAGCACCACCAGTTAATATACCACTAATTGATTTACTTACACCAACATGTCTACTATTAAAATATGCTTCATAAATAACTTCATCTTCACCAGATAAATCACCAATAACTAAATTATTAAATACTATTACTGCAGTTGTAGTACCATCATAAACTTTATTTTGACCAGTTGCAGTTAAAGTTAAAGGAGTAATATTACCAGCTGTAACAGATGATACATGATAATTACTACTATCTAAACCTGATAATACAACAGATGATAAATCAATTGATACTGAATTACCAACAAATCTTGATACGTAATTTGCAACACCAGATACAATATCACCTGATTCTACATTATTTAAACTAATATCAGTTTGTGTAGATGCACTATATACTTTATTATTAGCTGATGCAGTTACAGATTTAATAGATATTACTGCATTATCTACAGTACTAATATTATAATTTGATGCATCAACACCTAATAAAGTAGTTGATAATACATTTCTTGAACCAATATTTTTAGAACTTATTACACCAGTTGCACTAATATCATCACCTACAATTGTATTTGATAAATCTACTACAACATTAGTAGTTGCATCATAAGTTCTATCTCTACCTTTACCAGTTAAGGTACGAATAGTTATATTAGCATTTGATACAGTTGATAAAGTATAGTTATTTGCATCAGTTCCTGATATTACACCTGATACTGATTTATTAGTTCCAATGTTTTTATTATTAAAGTATCCACTTACACTTACAGTATCACCAACAATTACTCCTGATAAAGTTATTAATCCATTAGTTGTTCCATCATAAGTTTTATTAGAAGTAGTTCCTGTTAAAGTTTTAGTACTAATATTTACATTTGATATTGATCCTAATAAATAATTAGATGCATCTGTTCCTTGTAAAGAACCGGTTACAGTTTTATTAGTTCCAACTAATTTATTAGTCATTGAACCGGATAAAGTTACAACATCACCTGATACAACACCTGATAAAGTTACTGTTACATTAGTAGTTCTATCATAAACTCTATCAATAGAAGAACCAGTTATAGTTTTAGTAGTAATATCTGCAACAGATATTGATGATAATATATAATTACCTGAATCTAAACCAGCTAAAGAACCAGATACTGATTTACTTGAACCAATATTTTTATTATCAAAATCACCAGATGCAGTTACAGTATCACCTGATATTACACCTGATAAAGTTACAATTGCAGTTGTAGTTGCATCGTACACTTTATTAGAAGCAATACCATTTATACTTAATTCAGAAATATTTACTAGTGTAACTGAACTTAATAAATAATTAAATGCTCTAGTACCACTTAAAGTTCCAGTTACTGATTTTCCAGTACCTACTAATTTAGTTAACATTGCACCAGATACATTAACATTACTTAAATCAGATGCTTCAACACCAGATAAAGTAACACTTACATTAGTAGTTCTATCATATATTCTATCAATTGAAGTACCAGTTATTGATTTAGAAGTAATATTTGCATTAGAAATTGATAATAAATTATAATTTCCAGAATCACCATTTATTAATGTTCCAGTTACTGGTTTATTTGAAGATACATCACTACTACTAAAATCAGCTGATATTGTTACACTATCACCAGATATTACACCAGATAAAGTTACAGATGCAGTTGTTAAACTATCATAAACTTTATTTAATGCAGTACCTGTTAAAGTTTTTGCAGTAATATTTACATTTGATATTGATGATAATGAATAATTAGATGCATCAGTTCCTTGTAAAAATCCAGAAACAGTTTTATTAATTCCAACTAATTTATTAGTCATTGAACCAGATAAAGTTACAACATCACCTGATACAACACCTGATAAAGTTACACTTACATTAGTTGTTCTATCATAAACTCTATCAACAGAAGTACCAGTTATTGATTTAGCTGTTATATCTGCAGTTGATAATACAACAGTATAATTTTCTGCATCTGCACCTGCTAAACTTCCAGATATAGTTTTTGATGTACCAACAGTTTTATTATTAAAAGTACTAGTAATTGTTACAGTATCACCAGATATTACTCCAGATAATGTAGTTGATGCAATATTATTTCCATCATATACTTTATTTGCAGTTGTACTTGATAAACTTAATGCAGTAATATTTACAGTTGATAATGATGATAATAAATAATTAAATGCTCTTGTTCCCTCTAAAATACCAGAAACTGTTTTATTTGTTCCAATTAATTTATTTAACATAGTTCCTGATAATGTTACATTATCACCTGATACTATACCAGATAAAGTTACAGTTACATTTGTAGTTCTATCATATACTCTATCAATAGATGTACCAGTTACTGATTTAGCAGTAATATTTGCATTTGATATTGATGATAAAGTATAATTTGCAGAATCACCATTAATTAAGGTTCCAGTTACTGGTTTATTTGATGATACATCACTACTGCTAAAATTTGCTGATATTGTTACAGTATCACCTGATATTACACCAGATAATGTAACTGAAGCAGTAGTTAATCCATCATAAACTTTATTTACAGCAGTACCTGTTATAGTTTTAGTAGTAATATCTCCATTATTAACAGTTGATAAATTATAGTTATAAGCCATTAAACCAGATAAAGTTGCTTCTGCACTAATACCAGTTCCAGCAGTTACTCTTAACCAAGTACCAGAAACATTTACATTAGAAATATCAATTGTTTCTATACCAGATAAAGTAAAAGTTGCTGTATTTGTTCTATCATATACTTTATTATTTGGTGTAGCACTTACTGATTTTACTGTTATATTTGCATTAGATACAGATACTAAATTATAATTAGATGAATCAGTACCAGATAATGTACCTGTAATTGATTTACTAATATCAACAAATCTATCACTAAAATCTGCAGTTACATCTACTACATCACCTGATATTACACCTGATAAAGTTACATTAGCTATTACTGTTCCATCATATACTTTATCATTACCAATACCATATATATCTTTAGTTGATATAATTGCACCTGATACACTTACTGCATTTATACTATAATTATTACTATCAGTTCCACTTAATATTACAGAACTAATTGTGTGAGTTCCTACTTGATTAGAAGTAAAAGTACCAGTTACATTTACAATATCCCCAGATATTACGTTATTTAAATGAATAGATGCAGTATCAGTTTTATCATAAACTTTATTATCAGAATAACCAGTTATTGATTTTACTGTAATACTTGCAGGTGAAATTGCACCTAATGTATAATTAGATATATCAGTTCCACCTAATACACCTGATATTGATGAATTTGATGATACATCTTTTGATATAAATGATGCACTAATAGTTAAATTATCACCAGATACAACTCCACTTAATGTTACACTTGCATTTAATAAACTATCATAAACTTTATTTATACCTGTTCCAGTTACAGTTTTTTGAGTTATATTAGCAGGAGAAATAGTAGTTAAATTATAATTACTTGCATCAGTTCCTGATAATATACCGTTACTTATAGTAATATTTACACCTACATATTTAGATGCAAAAGTACCAGTACCAGTTACTACATCTCCAGATACAACATTATTTAATGATAAATCTACACTTGTAGTTCCATTATAAACTCTTGATATACCAGCTGCAGTTATATCTTTTTGAGTAATATTAGCAGTTGATACGGTTCCTAATGTATAATTACTTGATTGAGCTCCATCAATTGATGCAGTTACTAGTTTGGAAGTTCCAATATTTTTATTATTAAATGTACCACTAATTGTTACAACATCTAATACACCACCTACAGTTTTAAGTTGACCTCCATCAATAGTAATTGATGCACTATTATTTCCATCATAAGTTTTATTTGATGTAGTAGCAGTTATAGTTAAAGGAGTTATATTTGCGGTTGATACAGAACTTAATAAATAATTATTTGCAGCAGTTCCTGATAATGAACCAGCTACAACAATATTATTTCCAACTCTTACAGATGCAAATGTACAAACTGCATTTACATTATCAACTACACTATCAATTGTTATTACACCACTTAAATCAACTGTTGCAGTATTTAATCCATCATATACTTTATTTCTTGTAGTACCAGTTAATGATTTTTGATAAATTCTACCATTAATTATTGAACTTATATTATAGTTATATGCATCAGTTCCTGATAAAGTACCAGTTCCTCCAACATTATCACTTGCATCTCTTGAAATATAATAACCATTAAATAATACATTATCTGTTACACCACTAATTACTTCTAAATCTTGAACACTTCCAGATGCATTTGTAGTACCATCATAAGTTTTATTTGCTAATACAACAGCAACTTGTTTTTGTTCAATATTACCAACAGATATAGATGAACCATCAATATAATAATTATTAACATCAGTTCCATAAATAGAACCTGTTACAGTTTTAGCATCACCTGCATTTTTATCACTAAAATTAGCTGTTACTTGTACTGAATCACCTTCAATTACACCATTTAATAAAACAGTTGCTGAACGAGAACCATTATATTGTTTATTTATAGTTACACCAGTTAAACGTTTAGCATTTACCATAGCACTAGAAACACTTCCTAATGTATAGTTAGTAGACATTGAACCTGAAATAGTACCAGTTACTGATTTAGGATTTACTGAAACATCTTTAGTATTAAAATTACCTGTTACTGTTACATTACTTGTATCAATTGTTTCAACACCAACTAAAGTAATAGATGCAGTTGTTAATCTATCATATATTTTATCAGCTGCTGTTCCTGTTATAGTTTTTCTAGTTATATCAGCATTTGATATTCCTGTTAAATTATAATTACCTGCATCAGTTGATGTTAATGCACCAGTTACTGATCTTGTTCCTACATGTCTAGTATTAAAATCAGCAGTATATCCTACTACATCACCACTAATTATTCCAGTTAATGGTGTTACTAAAGTTGCTGTAGTTGTACCATCATATACTTTATTAATAGCAACTCCGCTACAATTTTTCTTATAAATACCTACATTTGCAATAGAAGTTAAAACATAGTTAAATGCTCTTGAACCAGCTAATGAACCGCTAACTGTTTTACTATCACCAACATTTTTATCAACCATATAACCAGATAAAGTTACATTACTAGTATCAAAAGCTTCAACATTATTTAAAGTAGTTGTAACATTTACAGTTCTATCATAATCTCTATAAAGTGAATTTGCTGTTATTGGTTTAACAGTTATATTTGCATTTGATGTAGAAATAAAATTATAATTACTAATATCAGCACCTATTATTGAACCAGTTACTGGTTTATTTGATGATACATCTCTATCACTAAAATTACAGTTTCCACTAACATCATCACCAGAAACTATACCATTTAAAGTTACTGTTGCAGTAGTAGTTGAATCATAAACTTTATTACTTGTTGTTCCACTGCAATCTTTTTTAGAAATATTTACAGTACCAATTGAAGTTAAATTATAGTTACCAGCCATTGAACCTTCTAAACTACCTGATACAGTTTTACTAGTTCCTACTAATTTATCAGTCATATAACCAGATAAAGTTACATTACTTGTATCAATAGTTTCTACATTATTTATTATCATTGTTACATTTACTGTTCTATCATAAATTCTATCAATTGAACTTGCTGTTATGGGTTTTGCACTTATATTTGCACTTATTGTACCACTATTTGATATATTATAATTTGCTGAATCTGTTCCTGATAAACTTGGTACAACATAAATATTATTACCTACATGTCTACTATTAAATATACCAGATGCATTAACTACATCACCACTTAATACACCAGTTAATGTTACTACAGCTACAGTTGTACCATTATATGTTTTATTAGATGCAGTACCAGTAATACCTAATAAAGTAATATCAGCATTTGAAATACCAGTTAAATTATAATTAAATGCTCTACTTCCTGTTAAACTACCTGAAATAGTTTTATTAGTTGCTACAACTTTATTAGCAAAATTTGCAGTATATGATACATTAGCTACATCTCCTGATTCTACACCATTTAATGTAACACTTGCAGTTGTATTAGCATTATAAACTTTATTTAAACCAGTTCCACTTATATCTTTTCTTGTAATTGAACCGGCACTTACACTTCCTAAAGTATAGTTAGTAGATTCTGAACCAGCTAATAAAGAATTTACAATAGCACTATTTGATGATACATCAAAACTAATATAATCAGCAGTTATAGTTACATTTGATGTATCAATAGTTTCTACACCAGATAAAACTACTTGAGCAGTAGTTGTTCTATTATATACTTTACTTTGACCTGCACCAGTAATAGTTTTAGTACTAATTACTACATCAGATACACCAGTTAAATTATAATTTCCGGATTGAGCACCACTTAATACACCTGATACATTTCTAGTACCTACACGTCTATTAGATAAAGTACCTGCACATGATACAACATCACCACTTATTACTCCTGATAAATTTACATTAATTGATGTAGAACCATTATAAGCTCTTGATACACAACTACCTGATATATCTTTCTTTGTTATATTTGCAGAAAATAATGTTGAAGTAAAATTATAATTTGATGCATCACTTCCATAAATAGTTCCACTTAATGTTACATTTATATTACTAGAAACATCAATTGTATCAAATGACCCAGATAAATCAACTGAATCACCTGAAACTAAATTACTAAAAGTAAATGTAACATCAGAATCTTTATTATAAGTTTTATTATTAGCAGTTGCAGTTAAAGTTCTTAAAGTATAATCTACATTTGATACAGATACAAAATTATAATTACTTGCATCAGTACCAGTTAAAACTGGAGTTACTATTTTTCCTGATTCAACATTTTTATCTACAGTTGTACCACTTATTGATAAATTATCACCACTAATAGTATTATTTAATACAATAGTAACATTTCTAGTACCATCATAGATTCTATTTTGTGAAGTACCACTAATATCTCTTGCAGTAATATTTGCACTAACATCAGTATTTAATGTATAATTACTACTATCATCACCATAAATATAAGCAGAAATAGTTACATTTGAACCAATATTTCTTGAATTAAATGAACCTGATATACTTACATTATCAGTTGCACCGCCTACTACTTCTACACCACTTAAACTTAATATTGATGTTCTATTTCCATCATATATTTTATCACTTGTTACTGCTCTAATTGGTTTTGTAGTAATATTAATAGATGATGATGATAATACTAATGTATAGTTATAATATTTAGTACCTCCTAAACTAGTTGATGTTGCAGTTCTTGAACCAACAAAACGACTGTCTAATGTTGCAGTTGCAGTAACATTATCTCTAATACCACCTACAGTTTCAATTGCTGCACTAGTTAAATCTACATTAACTACATTTGTATTATTATAATTTCTTGATACTAAGATACCAGTTATTTGTTTTTTATTAATATCTGCATTTGCAATAGATACTAAATTATAATTTGTTGAATCACTACCACTTAATGTACCTGTTACAGTTTTATTATTTGATGCATCTAAAGTATCGAATAAACCATTATTTACAACTACATTATCTAAAGTTCCACTTACACTTAATACACCACTTAAAGTTACAGTTGCATCACGAGACCCATCATAAGTTTTAGTTTGACCATAACCATAAATATTTAAAGTATTAATTGTACCAGTAGTAGTTGCACTTGTTGAAGCTAATGTATAATTATCATTAGCAGTACCACCTAATGCAATATCAGTTACTGCAACAGAATGTGTTCCTACAGTAGCATAATCAATAGTACCAGTACCAGATACAGTTACATCTTCTACACCAACTACACCACTTAATGTTCCTGTTACAGTTACACTTCTAGTAGTATTATAATTTCTTGTAGTAGTAACCCAAGAACTAGATAATATTTTTCTATTAACTACACCAGATGTTGTTACACTTCCAGATACAGTATAATTTGAAATAACACCAGTTACACCAGATAAAACTATTCCTGATATTGTTACTACTTTTCCAGTTCCTTGATTTACATTATCAAAAGTTGATGATGAATAAGTAAAACTTACAACTTCTGAACCTACAATATCACTTAATGAGCCTGATACAGTTGCATTATTACTTGCATCATAATATTTAGGTGTAGTTGTAAAACTAATACCTAATTGTTTAGTACTAATTGTACCAGTTGAAGAATTAGTTGAACTTACACTATAATTTGAACTTGCTGCACCAGTTAAAGTTATACCAGTAATTGATACATTTTTATTAGTTCCTACATCTTTAGTATCAAAATTTGATACAACATCATTCATATAAACACTTACACCTGAACTTTCACCTGATAATATTCCTGATAAACTTGGTGTTACAGTTGCAGTTGTTGAACCATTGTATATTTTTGAGGTTGTTACAAAAGTTGCTGTTAATACTACTGGATTTATATTTGCATTAGATACAGTTGATGCAGATGATACAATACTATAATTACTAGATGCAGCACCTGAAATAGCAATACCAGTAATAGTAGCACTACGAGAACCAACATTTACATTTGTAAATCTTGCATCAGTTTCAGTTAAAGTAACAGTTTCTAAACCTATTAATCCACTTACAGATTTAGTTGCAACAACTGCATTATTTGATTGATCATATACTTTATCTTGTACTGTATAAAGTGGGGTTAATGCTTTTTGATTAACAGTACCTGAAGTTGTTAAAGTACCATTAATTGTATAATTTGAAATATCACCTGATATAGTTATACCTGTTACAGTTACTACTTTATTTACACCTACGTTTTTATTATTATAAGTTGCTGATGTATTACTAAAACTTATGTTTTCAGAACTTATAATACCTACTAATGAACCAGAAAATACTGCAACATCAGTACCATCATAATCTCTTGGGGGTACTGAAAAACTAATATCTAATCTTTTTTGTGTAATATCAGCTTGAGTTGAACCAGTTGAACTAATATCATAATTTCCAGAATCAGTACTTGTTAATGTAACACCAGATATTAATACATTTCTTGTTCCTACATTTACATCATCAAATATAGCTGTTGAACCTGAAGCAATTATAACATTAGTATATCCAGTTACTAATCCTTGTAAAGTATAAGTATAAGTTGCATTATTTGAACTATCATAAGTTTTATTAACACCAGAATAAGAACCAGTTATAGTTTTTTTAGTAATTACACCACTTATAGTTGAAGGAGGTGAATTAATAGAATAATTACTACTATTTGTACCACCTAATGTTACTGATGAAATATTTACTTGTTTACCAGTTCCTACACTTGCACCAACAAATGATGATGTTTGAGATACAGTTACAATATCACCACTTAATACTCCTACTAAAGTTCCACTTATAGTTATATTATTTGAACCATCAAATTGTTTTGATGGACCAGCATAAGTTACTGATAAGTCTAAAGCAGTTATATCACCTGTTGTAGTTAATGAATTTGATGATAATGAATAATTTTCTAATGTACTAACATCACCTGATAAAGATAATCCAGATACATCAACATCTTTACTAGTACCTACAGTAAAAGTTCTATAATTTGCAGAGTTATAAAGTAAAGTTAAAATATCACCAGATACAACACCAGTTAAACTAGTTGAACCTACATTTGCAGTTAATGATTTATCATATGTTTTTGCAGTTATTGTTACTACTGGAGTTAAAGTTTTTACAGTAATATCACCAGTTGTTGATAAAGATGAATTAATAGAATAATTACTATTATTAGTTCCAGATAATGATATTCCTGTTACATTAACAGTTTTACTTGTACCTACAGATGCTGTATCATATATTGCACTTATTCCACTACTTAAAGTAATAGTATCTCCTGAAATTACACCAGATAAAGTACTATAATTTACTGTTGCTGTTCTATTACCATTATATACTTTTGATAAAATATTAACATTTGCAGTTAATGGTTTTGCAGTAATAGTACCTAATGCACTACCAGAAGTACTAGTTGTATAATATGCACTATTTGCTCCAGATAATGCTATTCCTGATATTGTTACAGTTTTACCACTACCTACATGAATACTATCAAATGTTGATGTAGTATGAGTTAAAGTTACTACATCACCTGATAAAGTATTACTTAAACTTCCTGAAACAGTTGCAGATAAAGTTCTATCATATACTTTTGATGTTACTGTCCATGAACTAGTTACAGTTCTTACAGTAATATCACCAGTTAATCCATCAGGGGTAGTATCAATTGAATAATTTGATGCATCACTACCAGTTAAACTAATAGTTGCACTTACAGCAATACCGCTTGCTGGATAAATTGAATTAAATGTAGCAGATAATATATTAATTGTTGCATCATTTCCACTATAAACACCTGATGATACAACATTTACAGTTGCATTATTAGTTTTATCATACTCTTTTGAACTAACTGAATAAGATGGTACTAAACTTCTAACAGTTATATTAGCAGTACTAGTTACTGATGATGCAATAGTATAATTATTATTAGGATCATTAGTTAATTGAATATTATTTATAGTTACAGTTTTATTAGTTCCTACATTTTTATCATCAAAAGTTATACTTGAATAACTATAACTTACTGTATCAGACCCTTGAACTCCATTTAATATAATTACACCTGAACCAGTAGTTGTATTATTATATACTTTATTTGCTGCTGTAAAAGTTAAACTTAAAGTTCTTTGAGTTATTTCTACACCAGTTACAGTTAATGTTGAATTAACAGTATAATTACTATTTGATGTTACTACATTTATAAAATTAACATTATTTATACCTGCATTTGCTGTATTATATGATGCATCATAAGTTAATAATGAATTATCACCTGATATTAACCCAGAAACAGATACTAATGTTATTTGACTTGGACTAACAGATGTTGTTCCATCATATGTTTTTGATGTAACAGAAAAATTAGGTGTTAAAGTTTTAGCAGTAACATCACCTTCTAATCCACTAATATGAATATTTTCAACATAATCTTGTTCAGGTAATATATAATTAGTTTTTATACCAGATGATAAACTAAAATCAATATTTTCTAAAAATATACTTTTATTTGTACCAACATTTTTAGTATCATAAATTGCTGATGTAAATATTAATCCTGATAAAGTATTTGTACCTATTAATCCAGTTACTGTAATATCACTTGAAGTTAAATTACAAGTATTATTTCCATCATAAACTTTATTTTTTGGTGCATTTACATTTATAGCTAAAGTTAAAGTTTTTGCTAAAACTCTAAAATATACAACTGCACTTGCTAATTGATTATCTCCAGAATCAAAATATTTTATTTCTAATCCATAATAATTTGGTATTGTATCATTTGGACCTCCTTGTGATGGTAATGGTGATGTGTTAGCATTGGCATAACTAACATTACCTGTAGTACCTGTATCAAATGATAATTGACCTGTACTAGTATTTATAATAACACGAGGATTTCCTCCACTACTATCTACATTTATAGTTGTTGATGTATAATAACCACCATCAACTAATCCTGTAATAGTTGGAACAAAATTTGTTATTGTGTTACCACTACCATATGAGTATAAATCAATTACATTATTAGAATTATCAAAACGTCTTAAACTCCCTCCTACATTTCGTTGATAATAAAAACTCATCTATATATATATATTGTTATAAAAAAAATATTATATTATTTTTTTTATAATTAAATACTTAATATTAATATAATTTATTTCGCTTATTTCAAAAAAAATAATATTAATATTTAAAATTTATTATTTTAAACTTTATTTTTTGTTTTTATTTAATATTATATAAAAAAATGTTATATAATATAGAGATATAGTATTATAATGAATATTCCTGATGACAATCAAAATATTAATTTAAAGTTATTTATATTAGATCCATTATCTGTTATTATTAAATTAGCAATTATTTCAAATAAACAAAATGATATTAAAATATGTATTTATAATAATGTTATTTATATTCAAGAACCCAATATTATTCAACCATTAATTAGATTATATTATAAAAATTCAAAAAGTGATTTACAATATTTATATAATCCTATTGAATTAGCTTGTCAAACTTTCTTATCAAAAGAACCTAAAATTAAAGATTTATTTATTTGTGCACAAAAAGGTATTGAACGATTAGTTAATACTTATAAATCATGTTCTATTGTTTGTCATAGTCTTTATTATTATTCTAGTCTTATTGGTAATCATTTAAATACTAATTTTAACCAAAATTTATTTAAAAAAGATTCATTCAGTTGTTTTTATAATCAAGAAATTGTTGATAAATTAAATAATAGATGGGATGAAGAAAAAATTAAACTTATTTTAAAAATGATAGACTTTTTAATTAAAGATGGTAATGCCATAGAAAGTGTTAAAATGTTAGAAACATTTATGATACAAGTTGATTTAGAAACTCACGAAATTATTAATAAAAATTAAATATATACTATAAAATAATATATATATAATAAAATGAATATTACAAATAATGAAAATGTTAATACATTAATTATTAATAAATGTATTGAAAAATTTAATAATGACTCATTATTAAGTACGGGTGTTATTAATATTAATATTAATGTTGAATTAAGTTTAGATAAAATTGTAGAAATAACAAATGAATTACATAATATTGGTTTTAAAGTTGAACTGTTTAATGTTACTAATATGAAAACACAGATACATAATGGGATACAGTGTTCATATTATTTAAGTTATATATTTTGTTTTCCATGTTTAACATATAACTATATTAAATATCATTTATTTCCAGAATATTGTATTATCATACAAATAGATAAACATAATTATCCTAATTATCAAAAAAATAAACATTAATTATATACTTGTCCTGTAGTTTCATCTTGACAAGGTCTAGAATCAGTAGTTGATTTAACAGAATTTGAAATATTTTCTAAATCAGTTTTAGCTGCATAATATTTATAATAATTATATGATGAACAACAACAACATAATAATATAATTAAACCTAATATACTTAACCCAATATTATTAGGTGATGTTGCTGTTGCTGCAATTAATGCAAATAATAAAGTTAAACAACAACAACAACCACCACACCATGCAAATTGAATAAAATTCCATCCCATTGATAATACATCTAACATAGCTTGTCCTGCTCTTGATACATTGGAATCGTAATATTTTTCATTATTTATTGTAATATTACAAGTTTTAATTTCTTGTGACATATTTATATATAATATATATAGTAAAATATATTTTATTATATATTTAATATTATTAAATAAAAATTAATAATTAAATAAAAATTGATAATTAAATAAAAATTGATAATTA
>JACCED011497365.1_pt1 | contig 37379 bp, 68 predicted proteins | sample 7455021 | NCBI WGS metagenome assembly JACCED01 (sample SAMN15323456, study PRJNA562643) | freshwater metagenome | isolation source: river surface water | place: USA:Blue River Watershed | collected 2017-08-19
TGCACCATTTGCAGAGATCGCAGTTCGTGATCTAGTATCAGAACTTGCTGCTGAGAAGGCTGCAAAGGACGCAGCACTTGCTGCTAAGGCAGTGGCTGAGGCTGCTGTAATTGCAGAAAAGGCTGCTTCTGCTAAGGCTCTTGCTGACGCAAAGGCTACTGCAGATTCAGATAAGGCTGCTGCTGCAAAGGTTGCTGCAGATGCACTCGCTGCTAAGGATGCAGAGATTGCTAAGTTAAAGGCAGACAACGCTGCTGCTCTTGCTGCAATCAAGAAGGCATTCAACGATCTTGCCAAGCAATGGAACAAGAAGAATCCAAAGGCAAAGGTTGCACTTGTTAAGTAATTAATACTTAAAAAGATTTGAGGGTCAGGAAACTGGCCCTCTTTTCTTTTGCAATAAAATGGTATAATCATCCTATTAGGCTTTTGCCTACGAGGGGGACTGGAGATAAAACGATTAATACGCATAGTGTCAGCAAGTATAATGGCGTTCAGTTGGCTCCTAATAGCCCCAACAACAGCCAATCCTGATGACCCAATATCCCTTGCTGCTCAAGAAATAGCAGAACTTAATAAAAAGGTTAATAATCTTGTATTTCAAGATGATATGAATAACCTCATTGATATAGCAGAAAATAAATTTTTATATGCTAAAAATGCAAGGGATGTCAGGAATCAGGCAATTCAAGACTATGAAGATGCTGTAGAAGCAAGAGATCTAGCCATAAGTCAAAGAGATTTGGCACAGTCAGCAGTTGATGGGCAAACAGCAGTAGTAGAATCAGCACTGAACAATAAAAATGGTGCACAAGATGAGTTAAATGTAGCAAACATAAATCTTCAAACCGCACAAGCAAATATGCAAAATGCAGGTGGTGCAGGTCTCCAGTATACTGTTTACAACCTAACAAGAACCTTTAACGGAGTGGCTGTTCCAGATTCAGTTATATGCTCTGGTACCTGGAACTCAAACTCGATGAATCTACCAGTTTGTGGAAGGTATGAAAATTTCATTGTTAAGTTTACTGGTGTAATTACCGTTCCTTCGCATTGGACATCCACATATTTTGCAGGATATACAGATGATGGATTCAGAATGTATATCAATGGAAGCCTTGCCGTTAATAATTGGATAGAGCAGGGTGTTAGATGGAGTCAGATGTCTCCAGTATATGATGTAAGCGAAGACAAGACACTAGATGTAGAGATCTGGTGGTACAACGGTGGAGGACCAGGCTCTTATCATCTTGGATGGGCAATACCTGGAGGTTGGACTGGAGCAGGATGTGATTATACTGGTGGTTGGGGTGTAGGGTTTAGTTGCAACCTAAACACATTTTCTTCTGGATCAGGGCCAACTCAGGGACAGATAGATGCATACAACCAGGCACTGATAGTAAAAAATACAAAGCAGGAAGTATATAACGATAAGTTATCTGTATACAATCAGGAGGTTCAAAACCTAACAACTGCTAATCAAAACCTAACAACCGCTGAAGCAAACCTAACAACTGCTGAAACAAACCTAACAAATGCAACAACTGCTAAAGAAAGCGCAATCAGTCTATATAATCAAGCAGTCATAGACATGAATGATGCTATCGATGACGCATGGGATTACTATTATGAGCAAGCACAAAGAGAACTTAATGCCGCTATTGCTCAGGCAGCCGCTGCTGCAGCAGCAAATCAGCCAACATCAGAGCCAACACCAGAGGTAACAGTAGAACCAACACCAGAACCAAGTCCAGAACCTACAGTAGAACCTACACCAGAAGTAACTCCAGACCCAGAGCCAACCCCAGAGCCCACTGTAGAGCCTACAAAAGAGCCAGAGCCTGAACCTACAGTAGAACCAACACCAGAGCCTACAGTTGACCCTACTCCAGAACCAACACCTGGACCAGACCCTACAGTAGAACCAGTACCTGAAGAAAAACCAGGGATCCAAGACGAAAGGTTAGCAGCATTAGTACCTGAAAAGGGAACAGGAACTACAGAAGATCTGTCTGGAGTTATTGCCAACCTTACAAGCAAAGATGAGAAATTGGCTAAACTATCTCCAGAACAAGTTGCTGCAGTTAGCCAAACACTTAAGGCTTTAACAGTTGAGGCAAAAGCAGAGATTGCTGGATCACTTGGTATTTCTGCAGGGGAAGTTGCAAAAATTGCAGACCAAATGAAGTCTAATCCAGAACTTGCATCAGCATTTGTTGAGTTCTCAGAAAGAGCAGGCGATGCAGGAGATGCCCCAATGCCGTTTACATTGGCAGATGCCGTAACAGAGGTACAGACAGAGGCATTTTTAGCAGATCCACTAGGTACGCTTTTTGACGTAGACCCAATAGAACTCCTATCTAATTTCTCTGAATTGGGTATGGATATGACAGACGATCAGAGAGAAAAAGCACAGGAAGTGATTATTCCTGTTGTTATTGTTTCACAAATCGCAAGCACACTAATAGGAATGAGGAGGTAACATGAAGATATTAAAAAAGATTGTAAAGGGATTTTTTACATGGCTTAAAGACGCAGGTGTAGAAATAATTGCTCAGGCATTTACTCTCCTTGGCTTCTTTATTGCTTGGTTAACCCTTACAGGATCAGCAAGAGATATTGTTGGTATTGCAATTTTAATTACAACAGTGGTTTGGTTAGTTTCAATACCGCTGAGAAAGGAGTAAAAAATGACAACAAAGAAAAATGTTATGGCAACAGATGTTACAAAGCCACAAAGCCAAAAGGCATTATCTAACATTTTAATGCGTATTATTGCTGTATTTGCAGCATCAGGACTATCTGTTCTAGGTGCTGGCGCCGTAGTAGGTATTGACACAATTCAGGCTGTTATGTTGGCTGGTCTTTTAGGCGTAGCCACAGTAGTCGAAAAGTTGGCAAGAGCCTTCCTAGATGATGGAAAACTTACTATTGCAGAAATAAACGACGCATTTAAGACTGTAGACAAAAAGGCTAATTAATCTAGCCACCCCTTGACAAACCCCTATATCATGGTATACTTATTATGGTCTAGGGGTTGTCCCCTATCTTATCTATGCTACAAGGGGTAAAATGCCAAAGCCACGATCTCTAGTCTTCAGACTGTGTGAAGAATATTTTGAGAAAACGCTAGAATATGATGCAATTTCTTCTACCTATGCTAATAAGACTGAGCAAAATTCTCAATGGAATGACTATACATTTTATCAGGTAGACCCGTTTTTACGTATTGCAAAATCTTATCACAAAAAGATATCCAATGCCAAATGCATAGATGGTCATGATGAATTAGCCAAAAAGATTATTTTGAGAGATCTTGAGTCTTATATAAGGGATGTTGAAGATTTTTATCCATATTCAGACTTTGGATCTGTATATTCTGAACCACAGTCTATTTTTGAAGTATTCTCCGTAATGCCTAAAAAAACTCGCAAAGATGTTTTAGACATTATTAAAAGAATGGAAAAGGTGCCATACGCATTTGCTGAATGGACAACAGCGCTACAAGATGTTTCAAAATTAGGTGTGGTTAATGCTAAAGCACGTGTTAAATATTTGATAGAAATTTTAGATAATTATTCTCAAGGATCTTTTCAAGATTTTGCAAGAACAATAAACAAAGATGATAAAAGACTTATGAAGGCAGCCAAGATTGCAGATATATCTTGTGAACAACTTTCCGCATGGCTTGAAGTGAAATATATGTCTATTGCAAAAGATGATTTTGCTGTCGGTAAAGAGCGATATTTAAAAAATGTAAAAGAATATACTGGCTTAGATGTAGACCCTAATCAACTATACCAGTGGGGTCTAGATGAATTAAATAAAATAAATTCTGAAATGTGGGAACTTTCTAAGCAGTGGGGTAAGTTTAATTCATTAACAGAGGTGCGTGACTATCTAAACAACAACCCTCAATACTATATTGATGGCAGAGATAATTTTAAGGCATTCCTTGAAAATATTACAAAAATGGCTATTAAAGATTTAGGTGGAAAAGTATTTACAATTCCTGTTGCTATGAAGCAGTGTGATGTTGAATTAGATGATAGCACAATTGATGAGTCTCCTTACTATAAATCTCCATCAGATGATATGACTAGGCCAGGCAAAACCGTTTATCCAACTCTTGGTCGTACAAGATTTACTACTTGGGAAAACTATTCTACATGGTTTCATGAGTCAGTCCCTGGACATCATATGCAAATTGCATATTCTATTTTAAATAAAGAAACCCTTACAAGATATCAACGTGAGCATGCCTGGAACTCTGGTTACGGAGAAGGTTGGGCTTTATATTCAGAACGATTGATGGATGAATTAGGATACTTTGAAGATCCTGGTTATAAGATGGGATATTTAATGTGCCAGGCTATGAGAGCAGCCAGACTTGTTGTTGATATTGGACTTCATTTAGGGTATACAGATCCTTACTCCAATAAGGTATGGGATTTTGATACTGCTGTTAAATTTATGGAAGAGTTTGCATTGCTAAATCATGACTATGCTATTAGCGAAGTAAAAAGATATATTTCTTGGGCAGGCCAAGCCATCACATACAAGGTTGGGGAAAAGGTTTGGCTTGATGCCCGTGAGGACGCAAAGAATAGACTTAAAGATAAGTTTAATTTAAAAAAGTTTCATAATTATGCCCTTAAACTTGGCCCTATGGGGCTCGATATTCTAAAAGAAGAACTTGCAAAGTGGGACGGCAAATAAGTTGACAATCATGTATCAAATCGCTATACTTAATACATGAATCATATCAATGAAGAAGACCTAACACCAGAAGAACAAGAGTTTGGTATTTGGCTGTCCAACGGTATTGACCGTGGATGGATAAGCGAGCCATACTGCCATACACATGATGGCGGATACGAGTATATGAGCGAAGAAGAAATAGAGGAGTGGGAAGCGGGAGGCGACCCATGCGAACATGTTTTAAGGATATTTATTTAATGAAACTAAAGTTTGTTGTTTTTGCAGTTTTTTCAGCACTACTACTTCCTATTGATGCATCGCATGCACAAGAATGGAAACGTAATCAGGAATTTGTAGACGCCACAGGCACTAAATTTGCAGTACCACTAAGATCAACGCCAGTAGGAGACTCTTGGGATAGTTACAATACTGTTCCATGTACTGGATCGCCTATTCATCCATATGTTGTAGTTACCGCAGCACACTGCATTTGGGGAATTTATGGTGACAAGGGCAATGCTTTTGCATATAACGGTGGTGTTATTTGGGTGCAAGAGCCAGGCAAAAAATCAGACGATCTTACAGCAAAAAGAATCAAGGTTCTTCACGTTTTGCACCCAGACTCTTTAGGAACGCCAGAAACATTTCCAGCAGCAGTTGTAGAGTCTAGAGACGACATTGCGTTTTTAGTTCTAGAAAAGCCGATTGTGGACGAGGTAAAGCATAAGATTGCAACACTAGAACAAATTAAATATGCTATGGACAATAAAATAAAAATGCGTGTCTATGGCTATGGACTAAATTCTATTTCAGAACAGTATGCTTATTACGCAACACCACAACAATCTAGGTATAGTGTATCTGATCAACTGAATCCACGAAGACTTGAGTATGATTTTGTAACTGAAAAGTTGCCAGATATGTATACCCATCATGTAGGATTTCCTAAAATGGTTTTAGCAAAATTACCTATCTGTGGTGCTGTTGGCACATCTGGTTCTCCAGCGGTAATTGAAATTAATGGAGAAGAGTTTATTATTGGTCCTGGCTCTCATTCTACTGGATGGAATTGTCCAGAACTAAAAGACCATAATGAATATGAGGCAAAAAATCATCCATATTATAAATATAGAAATACGTTTTCTCATATTATTATTGCAAACTATCCAGACCTACTAGAAAAGGCAATGTCTATGATTCCAAAAGTTGTAGAAGTTAAGCCAATCGAGGTATCAGAAAAAACATCACCTGCACAGCCAACCGCTTCTACTATACAAAACTCATCAAGTCAGGTTTTGGAAAAGAAGCCTTTAAGTCAGGAATCAAATAAAAAATCTAAAACAACTATAAAGTGCATTAGGGGCAAAAAAATATCTTATGTTTCTGGATACTCTCCCAAGTGTCCAAAGGGGTATTCTGTTGCCAAGAAGTAGTGGTATAATATTTAGAGAGGTGTGATATGAAACAAGAAGACATTCAGGGATTACTAAAGAAAAATATACCAACCCTAGTGGGTGCACCACTTTTGTCAAATTATCCAGACGACCTAGATGGTATAAATTGGAAAAGTCAAGACAAGAAAACCTATATGGAAATCGAAGAAATTCTTACAGACGGTGTAAAGTTTTTTGACCCAATTTTTGTTGAAGAGTTTTATCCACAAGAGATGTTTGATGAACTAGTAGAAATATGTAATTCGTATGATCTTCGTAAAATTGACTACTCTAATCAGATGAATAAATGGGAAGAGCAAATTGAAATACCTCAAAAATTTATAGACTATGCAATTGAGAAAACAAAGCAGTTAGTTGGAACTGACGACATCTTATTTGGGTATCACATGTATGCACATCATCAAATAACATCAGATGGCAGGGTTCCAAAGTTGCCACTTCATATTGACTGGGCACCAGGCCCATACATGGTAGACTTACATATTGGTGGCAATAGAGATTGGGGTTTTGTAGCAAGGTATCAAAATTTTGTTACTAAGCCAAATCAGGCAATTATATGTCAGCCACAGTTTGACTATCATTATAGACCAGCATGGGGCTCAACCGATCCAGATGAATATTACCAAGCAATATTTTTTCATTTAGTAAATAAAAATCACTGGAAGTGGCCAAACGGATCAGACCATGTAGATGAGTCACGTAAAAAGTGGGAATCAAAATATAATTTTGGCACTGAATTTAGACAAACAAAAGAATTTTCTGACTATCAAATGCAAAAGCGTGGATTGTTTGATTTATATTATTTAAGCACATTGTATAAGCATGATGTGCCACCCCCACCTTGGGATGAAATTCCAAATGAGGAAGATACTCATATTCATTCACGCAAAAATGTAGAACCAGCCAAACCAAAGGAGAAATAAAAATGGCAGACAAGGGCACACTCGAACTTCTACTTGAAGTTATTAGAAAAGAAATTGGTACCGTAGAGGGTCCAAAGGATAACGAAACAAAGTATGGTGCATTTACAAAGGCCAACTTTCTTCCATGGTGCGGATCTTTTGTAAACTGGACAGCACATACTGCAGGAGTTAAGGTTCCTAATACTGTATATACACCAGCGGGTGTTGCAGCATTTAAGAAAATGAATAAGTGGGTTCCAGTAAAAGGTAATAGGCCACAACCTGGCTGGGTAGTTTATTTTGATTTTCCAGGCGGAAGAGATATTGATCATGTTGGTTGGATCCTTGAAGATAATGGAGACGGAACTGCTTGGTGTGGTGAAGGAAATACAACACCAGATAAGAAGAAGGGTTCTCAGTCAAATGGTGGAGAAGCATGCTTGAAGTTACGTGCATATGGACCAAACAAAAAGGGTCTTCCAATTTTTATTGCTGGATATGGTCAAGTTGACTACCCAGATGCAGCAGTTAAACCAACAAAAACACTTGAAGAAAAGAAGGTTGCTCTAGCAGAAGTTGCTAAGTCACAGGGTGCAGAAGTTCCAGCAGTTAAGACTTGGAAGCCATTAAAGAAAGGCTCTAAGGGAGCAAAGGTTAAGGAAGTTCAATCTGCGCTTGGAGTAAATGCTGATGGTCAATTTGGTCCAGGTACAGAAGCATCAGTTAAGGCTTTTCAAAAGAAATCAAAACTAAAGGTAACTGGCATTGTAGATGAAGAAACATACCGTCAGATTAAGGGTGTTAAATAATGGAATCAAAAAAGAAAAGTCTAATTAAAACAATTAGTTGGCAGGCAGTTCATATTGGATTTGTTGCAAGTATGATATACGTATTTACTGGTGAATGGGAATACGCTGGTCTTGGGGCGATAGTCTACATGGCCTGGGAGTCTACTGGCTATTATTTACATGAGCGAGCATGGGCCAGATGGGGTAGCAAAAAATAATGCGTATTAAGATCATTAAGTTTGTAGTTAAGGCTCTTGGGTATGAGTGGTCTGGAGATCAGTTAAACTTACCAGTCTGGCAAGTAAAGGCAAAAAAGAAAAATAGATAATGGCTTATGTAATTACAGAGGCCTGCATAGATGTAAAAGATAAGTCTTGCATTTTAGAATGCCCAGTCGACTGCATCTATGAGGGTGGCAGAATGCTATATATAAACCCAGAAGAGTGTATCGACTGTGGTGCATGTGAGCCAGCATGTCCAACTGATGCGATATATTGGGACGATGAATTGCCAAAAGATAAGGAACAATTTAGAAAAATAAATAAAGAGTTTTTTATTCCAATTGGCAACTTGCATGGCGCTGCAAATCACATTCAAACAGATTTAGATCATCCAGAAGTAAAGGAAATGTAATGCCTGTATATGAATACATTTGCACTTGTAATAACAAAATAGTTCCATTTACAACAAGTATTGCGGAATATAAAGAAACATATCCATGCTCAGATTGTGGCTTAGACATGAAAAGACACTATACACCAATTGGTGCTCAGTTTAGTGGTTCTGGTTTTTATTCCACAGATAATAGAAAAAAGTAAGAAAATAATTTTTAATTCAACTTGCAATAGTAAGGAATTGGATGTATAATATTCATATGACTAATATTGATACTCAAAATGAAGAGTGGGTTTTAACTGCTTTAGATAGATGCGATGCATGCCAAGCGCAGGCATATGTTAGAGTTGTTGGTGTTACTGGAGACTTATGCTTCTGTGCACATCATTATAATAAGATTATGGACAATGCTGTTGGCTATGATAAAATGATGAAGTTTGCGTATCAAATTTTAGATGAAAGAGATAGACTTATTGAGAACAAGCAAAAAGGCGATTCTTATTGATGAGCAAATCTAGTGAAGGCTTTAAGTTTATCTTTCATGGTACTTTTGATGTATCAGAGATAGCCTCACATCTAGATAAAACAAATAATGATTGGTTTAAAAACACATATAGGCAAGATGAGTATCAGATGCACAGGGATACGTCATCAATCTTTATTTACGATTACCCAGTAGACTGGACACCAGGGTCTAAGTATTCAGTACAAAAGGCTACTGATGATGATAACTTGTTTAGTTTGATCTCACCAGCAATAGAGTATTTAGAAAAAATTCATAATGGCAAGGTAGGTAAAGCGGTACTGATAAAACTTCCACCTTTTAAAAATGTCGACAAGCATAAGGACGTGGGTAATTACTTAGAGGCTGTTAGAAGAAATCATATTCCTATTGCAACTAATAATAAGGTTTCTTTTGTTATAGATGGAGAGCGTCAGTTTATGAATGTTGGAGAAATTTGGGAAGTTAATAATAATAAAATGCACCAGGTTTGGAATGAGGGTGAGACAGATAGGGTACACCTTCTTATAGATATAATTCCAAACAATATGATAGGAGAATAATGTACGAGTACAGAGTAAAGAAAATTACTAATGTTGTTGATGGAGACACGATTGATGTAGATATCGATCTTGGCTTTAATGTTTCTTTTTCACAAAGAGTTAGACTTGCTGGAATTGATACACCAGAATCTAGAACCTCTGACAAGGCTGAAAAAGCCCTTGGCTTAGAGTCAAAAGACTATTTAAAAAGCAAATTAAAAGAGGCAAAAGATGTTATTATTAAAACAGAAAAGCCAGACTCATCTGAAAAGTATGGAAGAATTCTGGGATGGTTGTATGTAGATGGAGACACCGTTTCAATCAATGATCATATGATCGAGGACGGTTATGCTTGGGGATACCTAGGAGACACTAAGGTAAAAGATTTTGATGCTTTAAAGAAGCAAAGGACTAAAAGTGGCAAGTGAAGATGAGAAGATAGAAGAAATGATCCTTAATGGATCTTTACAATTTTCTGGTATTGATCTTGAATCTGGAGAAATGTTGTATCAGTTTACGGACAAATTAAAAAATGAAGATCCAGATTTATATGAAGATGTAAATCATTATTTTCATAAAGAGATGATGTCTTTATGGCAGTATGGATTTATCGAGATGGATATAACTGACGATAACCCATCTGTTAGATTAACGGATAAGGCTTTTGATAAAGGTCAAGTAAGTAAACTAAGCAAAGAAAATCAATTTAGTTTAAAAGAAGTCCTACGTGTGCTAAAGACAGAAGAGTAGTATAATGGTATCTGGAGCACCATGGAATACTTTTTTGGATCTTTAACCACAGTATTACTGTTTTTTATCCTATCAAAGTGGATATTTAAAGGTATGCCAGAAAATAAAAATTTAAGTATTAGATATAGTCAGTCTCACATTCATAGTCTTATTAGCCCTTTAATACCTAAAAATATTAGGCTAACTAGTAACAAAAAGTCTCAGTCAAACAACCACTACAATAAACATAATATCAGAGTAATTATGGTTGAGGACAAGGCTTACTGGATCAAAGACAATGTCTTTTATGTGGCAGACATAATAGAAGGACATGTTGAGTCTGATACAACTAGAGTAGTTGACACAATGGGTATAGATAGTGTAGAATTAGATAAAATGTTGTTCATAATGGACAAATTACGAGAAGGATTTGATAATGATAGTGGGAGTACAAGGAACTAGTAGTTTTGATGACTACCAGGTTTTTATCCGTGCTATGGGGGTTGCTCTGTCTAGCATGCCAGAGAATGATCCATACTTTTATATTTATTCCGCAGGACCAGCAAAAGTAAACTCTATGGCAATGGAGTTTGTTAATTTGTCTGAAAGAGGAATGAAAAACAGGGGAAAGAAGATTAAATTTTATAAGGTTCCCCCTAGTTGGCTAAAGGATAATATGCAGGAATTAAACTATTTTGCTTTTATGTCTAAGCCAAAGGAGTCAGTGTCACGTCTTGTCGCTGAAGCAGAATTAAATAATGTCGAAGTCGGAATTTACAGATACTAAAGGAATAAAATGGTTATTAATAAATTAGAACAAATGGAAAAGATCGTTGCAGAAAACAAATCTCTAAAGTGGGACGGTTGGTCTGTCATTAGTCACTATCCATCAGATAAGGCTCGCACTTCAAAGTATGGTGCAATGATTGACGGAAAGTGGCAGATGGTCCGTCGTTTTGATCCTTCTGAAAGTGGATGGGATATACCAGATAAATTTGTGAGGTAGCATGCACAGAGACAAATGGAAAGACAAGGCTTCCTGCTACGAGTACGATACAAATATATTCTTTGATAAATATGAAGAAGATGAGACCTTAAGGCCAGCAGTTGATAAGTTATGTTCAGAGTGTTTGGTTTCTAAAACATGCTTTGCTGTTGGTATCTCGACCAAGGAATGGGGAGTCTGGGGTGGTGTATACTTAGAAGGTGGAGTTATTTCTAAGGAATTTAATAGCCACAGAAGCCAACAGGATTGGTCAAATACTTGGCAATACTTAACAATGGATAACTAATGGAGCAATATTGGTCTTGGCTATTAGCCTTAATTGGTGTTTCTGGCATATTTTTAGTTGGTAGAAAGACTATTTGGGGATGGTTAATCCTCTGTGTTAATGAGTGCTTATGGATTTTATATGCACTTGCAACTAAGCAATATGGTTTTATCGCTATGGCTGTTGCGTATGCAGCAGTATATATCAAGTCATACATACATTGGAGAAAAGAAGAATGATTATTCAAATTATTGGTTTGCCTGGATCTGGAAAGACAGAATTGGCAAGAGCACTTAAGGAAAGAATTAATGCTATTCATCTTAATGCGGATGAGGTTCGTGCAACAGTAAATTCTGATTTAGGTTTTACACCTGAAGATCGTATTGAGCAGGCACGTCGTATGGGTGAGATGGCTCGTATTATTGCTAAGCAAGGTGTTGCTCCAGTGATTGTAGATTTTGTATGTCCTACAGAACTAACTCGTGCAGCATTTGGTAAGTCAGACATTTTTATTTGGATGGATACAATTGAAGAAGGTAGATTTGAAGACACTAACAAGATGTTTGAAGGTCCTTCTAACTATGACATTGCGTTTATTAGCCATGATCTAAATCCAAATGAGAAATCAACAGAGATTATTAAACGATTTGGTTTGCATGATTGGTCTGCGCCTACAACCCTTATGCTAGGTCGTTATCAACCTTGGCACGAAGGTCATCACGCTCTTTACAAAGAAGCGGGGAAGAGAACAGACCAGGTGCTACTAGGAGTTCGTAATACCTATAATACAAGCGAGAAAGATCCATTAACCTTTAATGAGGTAAAGGGGTATATTACCAAAGATGATTTTATGGATGGTGCAATGGTATTAAGATTACCTAATATTACTAACATTGTTTATGGTCGTGATGTAGGATATAAGATAGAACAAGTAGATTTGGGGGCTGAAATTCATGCTATTAGTGCTACTCAAAAGCGTAAAGAATTGGGTATTTAGTATATTCTTAGATAACAAGATTGCGGATGCAGAAATAAGATTGTACTCTGATTGGTTTAAAGAGGATATAGATGACGAAGGTCTCTAAAAAAAGATCATTTGCTAAGTCATTGACTTGGAGAGTTGTGGCATTAATAACAACTTTTGTAACTCTTTATGCCCTAAGTAAAGACATAAATATGGCTACTATGGCAACAGTTATAACGAATGTAGTTAATTTTATTTGCTATTACTATCATGAAAGAATTTGGAATTCTGTGTCTTGGGGTAAAGAATGACAGTAACAAAAGCAAGATCATTCGCTAAAGCATTGAGTTATAGAATATGGGGAACACTATCTTCATTTATTGTGGCATATATACTAACTGGAAATGCTACATTGTCAGGGGCTATTGCATTTTGGGAAACTGTAGTTAAGGTTTTTATATATTATGCACATGAGCGTGGTTGGAACTATATTCAGTGGGGTAGAAAATAATGTATACAGATTCTATGCGGAGGGCTTTTAGGTCTTTGGACCATTTTGCCCCTAAAGGATTTAAACTAGAGTTAGTGGATAACGATAGTTTTATTACAGTAAGAGCATCCGAAAAATCTTTTATGTCTCTACTTGACGAAGATAAGCGTCGTGCTGTAGAATATATGGTAAGGGTTAAGAAAGCCCTCGAAGACAATGGAGCCATTGTTTTGCTAGTACGTGAAGGTGGAAAAGAAGAATGATTGATGCACTTTGGGGCATTGTGTTTTTTGCTGCTGGCTGGTTTGTTTGTTACATGCAAATGCGTGATTGGGATAAATAATGCAAACATTTTTACCTTCTGCAAATGCTACTATTGCTGCACGTTTGTTAGATAGCAAGCGACTTAATAAGCAGATATTAGAATGTTATCAAATCCTTAATGTCCTCTCTGGTCAGTCTCCTACTGGCGGTTGGCGGAACCACCCTGCAGTGCTAATGTGGAAAGGCTATGAGCGTGGTTTATGGTCATATGTTCAGGCGATGATCTTAGAAGCAAAGCAACGAGGTATTAGAACAGAAAACAACGAGAACAACCTCAATAGACTTAAGAGTATTTGTTGGGACACTTGGGGCGACAACAAGCCGTCATTTTGGAATGATCCAAACAAGGTTATGCGTGTAACTACTACCCATAAAGCAAGTTTATTTGACAAAGATCCAATCTATTATGCAAGGTTTGGTTATGCAAAACACAGCATCTATAACTCTCCATGTTGTGCTTCTTGTAAGTACTATTGGGTAACTCATGAAGACAGGATTAAGTAATATGTTTATTGTCGACTATTTAATTTATTTAATTATATCTGCAACTATACTTTATTTATTATTTAAAAATATCAGGCTAAAGAAAACTTTAGAGTCTGTTACAATAGATTTGCTTCAAGCCAATATTGATAGAGCAATTATTGAAAATAGTTCTGTAGTTATTAATGATGATAACTTTGTTACATATTTAAGCAAATCTAGAGAAGAGGCGTACACGTATATTGAAGAGTTACAGTCAGGGGTTAAGTCATTTGTAGATAATGTTTCTGATATTGTCAACTATTATAATCAATATGGTGCTGCATCTTTAGGAATATTTCCACCATATGATAGTGCTATGAAAACATTCTCTGATGAAGTAAAAAAGTTAGAAAACTTCTTACCAAAGGAAAATAATGATTGATGCTCGTGGAATTCCGACTACTGAGTGTCCGAACTGCTCAAATGTTTTGTTTAAAATAATTGTACAGTTTGATCCTGCAGATTATGAAATAGGTTTATATTTAACTGATGGAGAATGTACAAAGTGTGGAACCATCATTACTGTTCCAACACCAGCAGATCATCCCAATCAAATAAAGAGAGATATATGAAAGAGATATTGTTTTCAGTACTAACAGGTTTTGGATGTGGTGTGGTTTTTGCTGCATTCAAATTACCAGTTCCTGCACCCCCAGTATTTGCGGGTGTTGCTGGTATAATTGGATTATGGCTCGGTTACGATGTCATAACAAGGTTCATATCCTAGGAGGAAAATAATGAACGAAAAGATCAAAGCAATGCTTGCATCATATGGACGATCAGTTCTTGGTGCAGCATCAACTCTATACCTTGCAGGTGTAACAAATCCTGAAGATCTAGTTTGGTCATTGGTTGGTGCAATCGCACCAGTAGCAATTCGCTATATCAATCCAAACGATCCAGCATTTGGTCGTGTACCAACAGAGACAGAAGTAGCAGCAGCGTTGTCTAATGTCAAGGTAAAGAAGGCTCCAGCAAAGAAGTCTGTAGCAAAGAAGGACTCTAAGTAATGAGTGAGGAAGTGGTGGGGACAAGTTCCCCACTACAACCCATTCCTGTATATAACAAGCAAAACATTATCGTAAATACACTATATAGGACTGGAACAAATTATTTTTTTAGATTGCTGCATATTAGTAGTGCTGAAAATTATTCAAACTATAACTTTGAAAGTTTGCACTCTCCCATTTTTGCCTCAGTAACACCTGAAAATTCTGTACAATTTTTTATAAAAAGAGATCCGTTTGATTCACTAACATCTATGATATATGCACGTGTACATAACCTGTCATCTAAAGAGTTAGAAGAGTCTTTAAAAAATGATATGCATCACTATACAGATCAGTGGATTCTCCATTTAAATAACGTAAAAAAGAATCCCAATATTGAGGTAATAAACTTTACAGATCTTGCCGAAAAACCAAAACAACTTATTTCTAAAATAAGGGAAAAGTTTGGATTTGAGATGTATGCCAATGATAAGGTATTAGAGATTGTAAAAGATCAATTAGATACCTGGAAAAATCCTGGCGGGGATGGGTTTAACCATATGCCAGTTGAAAAGAATAAAAATAATAATATTATTAAAAATTACCTATCTTCTACCTATATGTATAGCAAACAAAAAGAGATATATGCTCTATATAATAGTATAGATGCAACAATTGTGCTATAATATACTTTGCCTGCCCAAAGGGGGGCATAAATAAACTCGCTTAACAAGGAGAATAAAAATGAGTTATATTCACATGGAAACATCTGGCCTTGGGCCAACTTGGTTAAACGATCCATTCTTTATCGGATTTGATAAAATGTTTAACCGACTTTCTGGATCAACAAATCAACAATCTGGATTCCCTCCATACAATGTTCGTAAAGTAGATGAAGATACCTATGTAGTTGAACTTGCAGTAGCAGGATACAACAAGGAATCTATCGAAATTACAGAACATGACGGAGTTCTTACTATCAAGGGTGAGCGTCCAGAAGATGTTGAGGAGTATATTCACAAGGGTATTGCGGGACGTAAATTTACACGTACTTTTACTCTTGCCGAATATATGTTTGTTGACAGTGCTGATCTCAATGATGGGATGCTTTATATCGTTGTAAAGCGTAATGTTCCAGAGGAGAAAAAGCCAAAAACAATCACAATCAAATAACCTGATATGATATAGTCAGTCCCCCACAGGACCTTAGAGATGGATTAGTTACCCATATTTATGACCAACGGGCCATTGTGCTTGAATTACCTGTGGGGGATTTTAAATTGTAAGTATAATATTATTATCTATGGCCGACAAAGAGATCAATAGGCAAAAACAGGCTTATAAGCAAAGACTGACAGAGATAAAGCAGTCTAGTGGCTGTAAGGACTGCGGAGAGTCCAACCCCATAGTTCTAGACTTTGACCATATTAGAGACAAAAAATATAATGTTTCAAGGATGATCCATGATGGATTTTCTTGGAAGGCAATATCTAAAGAGATACAAAAGTGCGAGGTGGTATGCGCCAATTGCCATAGAATACGTACTCACAATAGGTTACTAGAGACATAATATCTGGTATAATAAAAAGGTGAATCGACCAAAGGACGGTATAAAGTGATCATTTTTGATGATAGATATATTGAAACAAAAGACGTAGAAGAATTACACAAGAATGTCTCTACTCGATCAGACTGGTCTAAGGATCCGTCTAACCCACTTATCTCATACATTCCAGTAGAGGTAAAAAATGAGGCGTTAAGTGAGGACGCAATGTTCTTTATCAGAAAGTTAGATCTTTTTGCTAATTCTAACAGAATGAATGTTGAAGAGGTTAAAGAAATTACTCTCATAAAGATGGATCAAAAAACAGATAAAGAAGAGTTAGAGTATGAGTCACCAGAGGTAGACGAAGAAGAGGGTAACTTGTTGCTATTTATTACAACAAATGACTCAGATGGACACACTTATGTTTTTAATGAAGGATTGGGAGACGTTAAATCAGAAGATGATTTAACAGTATTTACAATGTTCTCTCCTTACGCTGGAAGAGGATTCATTGTATTCCCAAATAAGTTTTATGCACTTTCAATGCCAGAAAAATTTGAAAATCAGTATATGGTAAGAATTAAGTTTGCTGGAAAGATTATCCAGAATCAAGCCTCTACCGTATACGATATGGAGATGTAATTATGCCTTATCATGTTGGAGCAAAAGGTTCTTATGGATGTTCTGGATACCCTGCTTTAAAGGACACAGGAGAGGTTATGGGATGCCATAAGACTCGTTCTGAGGCAGCAGCACAGATCTATGCTATAAATCGTTCTGAAGGGAATATAGGTAAAGCCATGACCGAATTAAAAGAAGGCGACTTTGCAATGACAGCACACGGATCTGACGAAGAGGTCCATATTGGTCAGGTTGTACATGTTATGCGTGAAGGAATGCTTGGAGTTCCAGGCGGAGAATATACACTAGAAGCATCTGCAGAAAATCCAGCAGTACTAATTCAATTATTTGAACAAGAAGAAGACGGTTATTGGGAAGCAACAAACCTATACACAGGATGCATGATGTCTCTTATGGTTGCGATTGACCCACTACCACAAGAACCAACAAAAGAAGAGATGGCAATGGCAGCCTACGATGCATCAATTGGAAAAACAGATTGTTGCCCAGATGATTTAGAAAAGAAGGCACCGTGTTGGGACGGATACGTACAACGTGGTATGAAGCCTGGTGATGGTGGAAAGATGGTTCCAAATTGTGTACCAGCAGAAAAAGCAGACGATCTTTGGGAAGATGACGACACAGTTGTTTATGAAACAGATACAGTTTCTAAGGCAGAGGGTTACTCACCACCTGCAGGAGCAAGATCTGCTGCTCGTAGAGCAATTAAGTTTAAAGAAGATGGCAAGGCAAATGGAGCAGGTACAGCAGTAGGTTGGACACGTGCAGGTCAATTAGCAAGAGGAGAAACCCTATCTCTTAGTACTGTTAAGAGAATGTATTCATACTTCTCACGTCATGAGGTAGATAAGAAGGGTAAGGACTGGGGTAATACAGCCAATCCTTCTAATGGCTATATCATGTGGCTTGCATGGGGTGGAGATGCAGGTTATTCCTGGTCACGTCGCATTGTAAATGCAGAAAAAGATAAGGCTTTGTTTGCAGACAATTTTAATCCTATTAATAAGATTAGTAAGAAGACTCGTGGTAGTGGCAATGGCTTCTGGTAAATCTTCTGGCAAATATAAGACTAAGCATCCATTTAATCCAATTCAGATTAAAGATGGAATGATTGTTCGTCTAAGAAAAGATGGAACCATTAAGGCTGTTCTTGGCAAATACGGCGAGTACGGCAAAAAAAATAATCAGGCTGGATAGTTAAATGAGAGTTCACATAGACAAAAAAGACTATGTTGTGGACTTTGAAAAACAAAAAGACTTAATTCCACCAATTACTGATGGCCATACCCTTGTAACAAAAAAGGACGGATCTTTATATTATAATGAAGAATTGGTTAATAACACTCAGTATGTAGATCCACATTTAAAAGAATATTCTGATGTAAGAATTTACAATAAGAAAAAAGCAATTAGCCCACTTAGTACCAATAAAGTAAAACCAGTTTTTCTTTCTGTACATACAACCTCATACCATCATTTTTTAATTGATACTATAGGTGCAATATTGTTTTTAAAGAAGAATGGAATGGGTTATTTTGATATTAAAACGATAATGTCTTTGCCTAAGTTAGAAGATCCAGACAAGATGTATGCTTCTGAAAAATTGTATAAAGAAAAAAATATTAAAAAATTTCATAATGACATATTTAAGTATTTTAACTTAGGTAATTATGAGGATACACTTATCAATATTCAAGACGCTGAATATATTGACTTTGAAAAGGTTGTAACTGTAAACTACCCATCTGCGCCCTTAGATAGTTTTTATAGCATACTATCAACAATTAAAAATTATTCCAATGATAACCTAGAAACTCCAAATAGAAAACTTTATATAACTAGAAAATCAATACAAGATGAACAAAAAAGTAGAGAGGTTTCTAATGATAATCTAATACAGGAATTTTTAAAAGAATATGGATATGAGACTGTATATCTTGAAGATCTTTCATTTTTTGAACAATTTACCTTGCTAAAAAATGCTTCTGATGTAATAGCATACAATGGAAGTTCTTTAGTAAATACAGTTTTTATGCAAGAAAAAACAAGAATTATAGAAATAAGAAATTCAAGTGAGCAGCAACACGATGCATACTTGTTTTGGTCTAAATGGTTTAACAGAGATCACTATGTCTTAAGATGTTTTGGTGTAAATACTGCAGAAGGTATAATCTCTGTTATTAAGTCTGACCCTCAAATAATTCTTTGATTTGAATCACGTATTTTTCGTAGTCAATTTCTATGATCATGTTACCACCGTCTACCTTGTGTATCTTAATTTCTTTTCCTATTTGAAATAATATATCTCTAATAGCGTCTTCAACTTTTGTACTCATGTGGCCAATCCGTGCAAATTCCATAAGGCATCTTGGATAAACTATTTAAAACCAAATCCTTGTTTTGCATTTCTGGTAAAACTAATATAGACTTTTTAGTTATTTCTTTGCCAGGAAATGTCCATATATAGCCATTACTTGTTAGTGTGAAGTCATCTTCTTGGTGCCAAAAATATTTTATTCCTGGAAATTTTGATGAAAGATATACCATTGACTGAATATCTTTACAGTGAAACCAGGACTTCTCTATTATGCTAATTAAAAACTTTTCTGGACAATCGTATTGTGGATAGTCATGTCCAAGCATAACAGTATCGCCAACTACTCTTACATCTATTTCAACATCAAAGCCAGCATCAATTGCTCTTAATATCTGAGCAGGAGAATTTTCGTTTTTCTCATCTGGACCATAAAGATTTGCTCTATGAGCGATTATTCTCATTTAACTTTTTCAACAACAACCTTGTCATTTTTAATTCCTGGAAGTTTTACACAAATTACTTCGCAGTCGGTTAGAAATTCTGGATCTGCTATTTCAAATGGATATAAAATAAAAACATCCCCAGGAACTAGTTTGGTATTTTGAAGAATCATTTCTCCACTAATCAAAACATTAATTTCGGTAATTTTTTCTTGATAATGTAAGTCCCATTTCTGACCCTTTGGATGCTTCATATAGGCAACTTCGCAGGCATCTGTTTGAAATGCTGCTTTTGGAAAGTCACCAACAAACCATCCACGCTCTGTATCTTCTATTCTAGATATTTTCATAAACCTATTCCCTCCCAGTCATAGTTTGCAAATCCTTCATCTGTTACGAGATTGATTGACAACGCTCTATCTTTGTCTGTTCCTAGATGCTTATCATTAACTAAAACTCTGACACCGCTTGTGACACCCATAATTAGTTGGTCCCAACAAATTCCAAGATCTGTTAATTGTTTTTCAGTTAACATACGTGCGGATTCTTTTCTTGCGGTGGTCAAAATAATCTTATGGCCCTTAGAATCCCATTCATTAAACTTATCAATTACACCTTTTAAAGCAACTGCTGGTTCAAAACCAACATAACTAAATCTATGAACATGTTTAATTATAGTACCATCAATATCACAAAATATTGTTTTAGGTTTTTCTGTATAATATTCTTTTATCTTTGCCTCGTACACAGCAACATCTTTTGGTGTACCCAAACATATGTAAGAGTTTTTTGGCATAGTATATGGCAAAACCTTTTGACCATTTGAAATCATATAATTGTATGTTGGACCTACAAAAACTTCCTTCATATTTAATGATTTGTATTCAGACTTTAATTTCTTGGCTGAAGCAACAAAGTCTTTACCATTTTTCCAATAATGTAATCCAATCAACGCATAACTACTAATTGGATTCTTTTCTTGAATCTCTGTAACAGTGTTATCATATATTCTTGCAAAACTATGCTTTGGATCCGTTGATTCAAAGATTCCAATACATCCGCTGATATCATCGCTAGATACAAAATTTAAAAAATCTGCGGGATCCCAAGAAAGAATTTGATCACAATTAGTTATAATAAGTTCTTCATCATTATTAATATATTCTTCTGCATATAAGCAACTATCTGCAGCACCATACTGCTCAGATTCAACGCATATCTCTACATGATCTGGAGCAACGGACCTTAATACCTCTGAAAGTTTTACATTATGTTCATTATTTTCATATTTTCTTGTTATAAAAATATATCTTCCTTTTATACCAAGACTATCTACGGCATGCTCTATCATGGTTTTGCCATCTACAACGATTAACGGCTTTGGTGTTTCAATTCCAACTTCCTTAAATCGTGACCCTAAGCCAGCCATTGGAATTACAATATTCACTTACTCTCCCTTGTACACATATATTATATCAGATATGCTATACTCTAGTGTGAAAGTTTTTAATGTATTGCCTAACCCAATAAGAATACCAGTAGAGTCTATAGAGTCTTTATCCCTTTATAAATCACCTCAGATTGAAGATTTTAAGTTTTTGTATGATGGAGATCTTTTTGATTTTGGACCAAATGGGGAGCCAAAATTAGATGGTAAAAAGCCACTAGATATATTTTTATATAAAAATATTGCTTTTAATAAAAGTGATGGGGGTAGAGAAGAATTATCTGGAGATTACTTTATTGCAAAACAACATACACATTATGGTCACTATATAAATGACATACTAATACCGTTTTTGTATATCAGACATTTTGTTCCATCTTTAAAACTACTTGTTGTATCACAATTTTATAACTATTTAAACCATGATAAATATGAGTTTAATGATGAGAAATACAAAAAGATGATGTTAGATCTTAAAACAATAAGTGAAAAATATAATATTGAAATTAAGTTTATGAGCACCTCGTCAAAAATGAAAATAGAAAACTTATACTATTGGGATCAAGAGTTATTTAAGACACACCCTAAAGAATCTTATTCAATGCAGTATGACATGTATGACATCACCTTTAAGTTGGCAAATAAAATTTTTAGTTTAAAAAATGAAAAAGTGGAAAAAATATACATAGGTCGTAAACATGGAAACTCAGATTCGAGAAACTCAATTTCACCAAGGTATATAGAAAATGAAGATTTGGTTGAGGATTACTTTAAAGATCTTGGATATTCTGTACATTATTTAGAATTTTATAATATGCAAGAGCAAATAGAGTTATTCTCAAAAGCAAGCAAGGTTGTTGGCTTTACTGGTACGGGGTTCACAAATGTCTTATGGACTGATAGAGAAAACCCAATAGAAGTAATTCAAATATCATCTTGGCCTGAATACAATGATCATACTTGGAGAAGAATAGCAGAGTCCTTGGGTCACAGATTTTTCTATATAGGTATGTCTAATACCAATAGTGGTGAAAAAATTGTAGAAAATTTAAAAAGATTTAATAGTATACTAAGTTAATATTTAAAAACAATATAAGACTTTGTATAGTCTACGCTAAAACAAATGCGTTCTTTATAAAGTTGTTTTAAAAGTTTTACATCAAAATCACTAAGTTCAATATCTTTAAACGGTCCTTCTATGGGGTCTTCAAAAATACTATCAATCTTATCAGACCTTCTTATGTCTCCTGCACCCATCAAATTTCCAAGTTCATGCTGAACCACTTTAATGAATTGCTTTCTATCTTTAAACCACCAATCGAGGTTGTCTCTTAACCTAATTGACCCAAATACCCTATACTGTCCTGAAACTGATGTAGACCAAAATCCAGCAATATTAACCAACTCTGTGTATCCAATTACAATGTCTGGATTATAATTATTTTCTACAAACTCGAAGGAGTTTAGGGCAGCGTCAATTGAGTTAAACGCTTCACGTGTCCAAGACTTTTCCTCTTCAGTCATTTGTTTAGTTACTTTATGACTATAAATGTAATCTTTTGCAAAACTCCACCTAATCTGTCTAGTTTCATTTGTTGTTTGCCACAAAGAATTTTCATAGTAGTCTTCAAAAAATAATTTTTTTAAATTAAAATTGGCACAAGTGCTTGCGTTGGCTGATGTTGGCTGCAATAAACTTAAACAAATAAAAAACAGTATAGATATTTTTTTCACGAGCCCCCTGTAGGATTTGAACCTACGACAACTCGCTTACAAGGCGAGTACTCTACCCCTGAGTTAAGGAGGCGTAGCACCAACGGGAATCGAACCCGTCCCACTGCCGTGAAAGGGCAGCGTTCTAACCGATAAACTATGGTGCCAGAGCGATCCGTACGGGACTTGAACCCGTGACCTCTACCGTGACAGGGTAGCGAACTAACCAACTATTCTAACGGACCTTGGCTGGTCTGGCAGGTCTCGATCCTGCGACATCTCGATTAACAGTCGAGTGTTCTACCAACTGAACTACAGACCAAAGTATTTAATTATAGCACCCCTGAATGGATTCGAACCATCGACAAACGGATTAGAAGTCCGCTACTCTTCCGCTGAGTTACAGAGGTATTGCTCCCAGACAAGGATTCGAACCTCAATAGCCAGGACCAAAACCTGGAGTCCTACCGTTAGACGATCTGGGAAAAACTATTCACTTTTATTTGATGTATCTATCATAGCACTAAGACCCTTAATAATGCAAGTCTCAACACCGTCTCCATATTTATGGGTAAATTTTTTACCTATCTGCCAAAGTTGATCATTTTCTATAATTAAATAATCATTGATTGAATCTGGTTGTACATCTCCTGCAACCCGTCCAATATGATATGTTTTAATTAACCTATCATTGATATAAACTGGAATATGAATTGGCATTAGTAAGGTCCATAACAATTAAAGTGAAGATACCCATACACTTTGTCTATATCACCTAAGTTAACTAAGTTCATTGGAATACCATTGAGTGCTGTGTTATACCCATATAACCATTGCAAAGCATGAAGTACATTGTCTCCTACAAGCGCAAATAACATGTCTACGATTTCGTCAGTCTTACTCATAGCAACTCTTCTATTCTTTCAAATGGTTGGAACATAAGGTATTTTTTTGCTGCTCTCTTTGCCATCCGCTTACCTCCCCAGTAAGTAAACGCATATCCGCCTCTTAATGAAGACCAGTACCCCTCTCTTTTTTTATCTGGTTGACGATATTCTTCAAAATCCCAAAAATAACCACTGTAATTATGTGACCTATGAATACGTATCCTGTATTGTGTCATAGCAAATCTCCATCATACAAACCATTCTCTTCATTAAACTTAATTAATTCAGTTAATGCTTGATCACGCCTATTTCGCTCTTCCATCTTTTTTGTCCAGCAATCAGAGCAAGAGGTTTTTGCCCAACCAGTCTCTGTTTGCAATTTACCCAAACTATTACCGCAATATTCGCAGGTATATGAAGAAGCGTATTCTGCAGCACGAACACAATCATACATAATATCTCTAATTAAACCATTTTCTTTAGTATCAAAATAAAATCTAAGTGTGCCAAACTTTTCTTTTACTTGAGCAATACTATAGTCAGGATCAAGATAAGATAGTTTAATATCTAACTTATCTAAAATGTCATACCAACCTTCATTGCATGAAATATATCTACCCCAGCCTTTAGGTATGCGACTGATTAATCTTTGTTCAATTTCGTTTATTTGCGTCATCTTTTGTCCACTCATACCTTCTATCATACAGGTAATCAAGGAGTTCGTCAAGTACCCCGCCCATAGTTGGGGCGGTAACTTCACAATGTAGTTCACCATCTGAGGAATGAATCATGCCTTCCCAATGAGTAAACTCTCTATCAAAGTTAACCTTAGTAACCTCAATAGTAAACTTGTCTGAGTAATCTAATTGATGCTCAGGCCATTCAACCTTATCCATGCCATGCATCGAAAGAGATTCCGCACTTGCCACAAATTCCCTTTGCTTTATTCTCAGCATTAACATAAGAATGATCACAGTTAATACTATTAGCAGTTGGATAAGTTCCCTGCTCAACGCCATGTGAGCATGGAGTAACAACATATTGCTGTTGTGGCGGTATTGTCAAGGTTTGACCAATACCTGGATTAGTAGGGATAGTCATCTTAAACTGATAAAACTCTTTAGCAGTTTCATACCCTGCACGATAAGCATCATCTAATGCTTGTTTAACTTGCTTAACTTGATCTTCATTCAATCCAGTTGGATTAAAAATAATAATTGGTGAAGTCATTCCCATATATCCCATTCGCATTGACCATTATCTGTACCGTCCCATCTTTGACGGTCCTTTATAATTTTATCACAGTTACAGCATTCTTCCAAATTTTCATTAGCAGCATAGGAACTATATGACCAGTGCCAGCAATGATTACTTAATTCAGTTTTCATTTAAAAGATCCAAGGCTTCTTTTTGAATTTCTTCCCAGCCATATTCATGGAAATACCAACGATTTGCTTCTTCGTTAGTAATATGATCAATAATTTCTTTCTTAGTTCCCCAAGCAATTCTATTGATAATATCTTCTTTTAGTTCGTTAAACTCTTCATCATTATCACAAGATTCTAATGCGTCACATCCAGAACATGACCCGTAGCCAATAACAAAAAAAGAATACTTGTCGTCATTTTTTAGCAGGTATATATAATCACCTTGCCATGTACCCATAACCCATTGCCCAATAATTTCACCCTGAGTAGCAATTATCTCATCGTAACTCATAGGTGGTGAGTAATATTCGTATGTCACTTAATCTCCCTTTACATTGATAATTTGCTTAAATGTGTGTCGTACCTTAACTAAGTCTACCGCATCAGCCATTACTGTATCAATAGGCTTATAAGCCCCTGGGTGCTCATCTAAGAAGGCAGCAGAGTGTGACCACTCAATACCCTTCATCTTCTCCTCTAAATCCTCCATAGTAAAAGTCTTACGGGCAGAGCCACGAGAATGCTGACGACCAGCACCATGAGGTGCAGAGTTAAATGACATTGGATTACCAAGTCCCTCAACAACATAAGATAAATCTCCCATAGAGCCAGGGATCAAACCAAATTCACCCTTGCGAGCAGAGATAGCACCCTTACGAGTAACCCAAATCTTTTCACCGAAATGTTCCTCTTGTTGAGTAAAGTTATGGTGACAGTTAATTTCATGGATATCTGAAAATTCTCCAGCATGGTATGCAAAAGCAGCCTTAACACGCTTCATCATTACAACACGATTAAGTAATGCAAACTGCTGTGCCCAATTCATTTGCTTAATGTAATCATTAAACTCTTGTGTACCCTCAGTAAGGTATGCAAGGTCTGGATCTGGAAGTATAGTTCCAATACGAGAACAAAAGTTCTGAGCAATCTTAATATGCTTTGACGCAATCTTATTACCAATACCACGAGAACCTGAGTGTAGGAATAACCAAACATATCCATCTTCATCTACTGTAACTTCAATAAAATGATTACCAGAACCAAGCGAGCCAAGTTGTACACGCCAGTTTTTATCTAATTCATCAGGATTAAAGCCGTACTCCTTAGCCATAATTTCTAGGATCATTACACTGTCTGCAGCATCAGGCTTAACACGATGGTTATACTTACCTGCAGACAATGGAATCTGTGATTGAATAGACTCACGAAGTCCTTGCTTATTTAAATCTTCAAGTTCGCTAATGTGATGGGAAGTCTTTACTGCCATCATCCCACACCCAATGTCTACACCCACACACGCAGGCATAATTGCACCCTTTGTAGGCACTACAGAGCCAACAGTAGACCCACGACCAAAGTGTACATCAGGCATCAAAGCAAGGTGAGGGGAAACAAACGGCATAGAAGAAGTATTCTTAGCCTGATTTAAAGCCTCATCTTCTACAATAGATGCCCAATTAATTAGTTTGTCTGTGATCTTATTCATATACTCTCCTCTATTACACTATAGCATGTTTCTGCAATACATGCAATACAGTTGCCTTTTGTCCTTGGTGCTTCGCTATCAGGTCTATTATGTGGGCATAACCCATTGAGCATTCTGATTTTTTGTTCCATACGATTTAAAATTATTTCTTTATTCACTTAATAGATTCCATACACTCTTTAAACATTTCAACAAATGTATTACCATCTACATCATTATCGTAATCCATATCACGACCAATATACTTATACCAATTAATCTCTATCCCACTACTGTAGTGCTTAAAGTTTGGTTTGTCTACTTGACAAAACTCAGAATGAGAAATAGTTCTAATAAAGTTATCATAATTAATGCTATACATACAGGTACAGTGTACATAACTGCCTGGGGCATTAGGATTAATCTTAAATATCTTGCATACAATTTTTACACATTCACATTTATCATCCCACCCATGACCATCCTTGTATTCATAGTCATTATCCTTAAAGTGCATTGCATGAAAAATTGTTTGATAACAGTCTTTGTCGTGATCATTATTATCTTCCCATTCTATAAGGGTAGAGTCATAATTACATGTACAATCCCCCCAGTAGAATGGACGCATCTCAAATACATCATTCTTATAGTGTGCACCATAACCAAATTCCCCACCAAGCACACCTTGCACTGCTATCTCTGATCCAGATTCATGAATCTTTTTTGTAATAGCCCACATCATACGATTAACTAAATCGTCATCAACTTCTTCCCACAAGTATGCTAAATCGCTCATTATACAAGTTTACCCTTTATAAGTATTTCTGTCAAGTGCCCCTCGTTGGATTCGAACCAACGCTGTGTGAATTTTAAGTCCACTGCCTCTACCGCTGGGCTAGAGGGGCTTGGCGGAAGATATAGGATTCGAACCTATGGATCTTTCAATCTACGATTTAGCAAACCGCTGCATTCGACCACTCTGCCAATCTTCCGTGCTCCATGAGAGACTTTAACTCCCAACATCATGATCCTAAGTCATGCGCCTCTACCAATTGGACTAATGGAGCATGAATAGTTTTACAACATATTCAGGTTGCAGACAGATATATCGTGTTGCCAGAGGATATATCTACGTCGTAGCAGTGGTAGGATTTGAACCTACGACCTTGAGTTTATGAGACTCACGAGCACTCCAAACTGCTCTACACTGCCATATAAGTATAACGTAAATAAAAAACTCTTGCAAGTTTATTTACAAGAGTTTTTAGTTGTGAGTAGGTGGATTGCCTTTTACCACCAAGAACAAGTCAGCAATCGCCATTGTGATCCGCTTTAGTTCTACCAAGAGTTTAAGTTACTAACTTTACCTGTTAAGGCCCCTCGTGCAATTCTCCCTTGCTGACACAAGGATAGTTCTGCCATACTCCAGAGTCGCCGTCGCTTCTCTGTTTGCACCTGGTCTAAGAATCGAACTCAGCAAGATTGGTTTTGGAGACCAATCCGTACCCAGTACCCCAGATAAATAACCTAGTCTACTAGTGACTAGGGCTGTTTAATAATTATATCATATGTAATTATAAGTTGCAAGTAGAGCAGGTAGGACTTGAACCTACGATAGCCGAATTATGAGTTCGGGGCCTTGACCAACTTGGCTACTGCTCCTAGATACCATCATCTTCTAACCTTCTAAGTATCTCAGAAGTTTGTGGGTCTGTCAACATAAAGTTAATTGCATCTGCAACTTGTGGCCTAATTTCTGGCAGGGTATATAAATCATTCTTAGTAATCTTATTTAATAACTCCATTAGCCTTACGCAATCATCATGCTTATACCATACCGTACAATATAATTTACCGTCAAACTCTTCCACATTGAGGCAAGACCTATACTCTTCTACAATTTGGTCTATAACGACCTTCTGTGCCTTTTTACAGCCATTACAAGGACATGCCCATCCAGATGTTGCACTAAAGGTTTGGTTTGGATCAGCCATCACTTTCCTCGTGCAATCTTTTCTGTCCAGTCACGCATGAATATAAACATCTTGATTGGGTCAGACGCCACATCTGGGTGGGTAGGAAGAGCAGTTAAAGAAATCTCATCTCCAATAGACTTACGAACCTTACTTACTACCTTATGTGTGCCGTCACACTGAGGGTAGTTTGAAGAAAATCCACAACTACATGGCATCACTTAACTCCTTTTCATTTTCAAATAATATATCCATTATGTCACCTATCCATTTTTCTGGTGTATCGTGAAAATAATAGGTTCCATCGTCTTTAATATTCCATCCACGCCAACCATCAGATTCGCACCACATGGTATTAACAATTTTCATTGATTCTGGATCTTCAAGCGTACGTGAAATTGAATTATAAAAGTTTACCTCGGAAAATAATGCAAGTCTAAGTTTTTCCCATTTGAATAATTGACTAACAACCCAATCAATCATGCTATGACTCCAATTAAAAAGCCAATGATAAAACAGGCTAATCCAACAGACCAATAGTATGTTTTTTGTAGATATTCCCTAATAATATCTTTAGTGACTTCAGTTGGAATGATGATCTCATAACCTTCATTGTCTGGATCTGGAAATTTATACTTGCTCATTTATGCTCCTTCATATGTCTATTAAGTGTATCATGTGCAAAGATACCCCAACGCACTTCTGTTTCTTTTTTACAGATTGGACAAATTACAACTTTTCCACTCACTTAATAAGTGTAGCAAAATCTTTTAGTTTTGTCAAAATTGATTCGGATTCGTTGGACGTAAAAAATATATTAATATAATTAAGATCTAGCGTCTTTGCAATATTTTGATACTCAGCGTTAATATATTCAAAATCTACATTTAGATCTATTATCTGTGCCTCCTTATGCATAAATAGCAGATTGACAAACCCAGTCCCGCTCCTGCCTACAACAGTGTGAGCATCCTCAAATAATTCTTTTTGTTGAAGAATTGATAGTTCGCTTAATACAACTACTTGAAAACCTAAACTATTAAAATAATCTTCAATTATTTTTTCATCAGTTACGGCTCTGTTATGTGAGTCACGCCTAGAGATATATATTTTTTTATTGATATTAATATCTTTTTCTGTGTAGATATTTTCTCTTAAATTTAATATTATATCCTTTATCCTAAACATATCAAAAGGTTGCTTGTTTATATGAATTGCTTTTTCTAATTTAAATATATTAAAATTTTGTTTACTGTTTGACTCTTTATCTAAATAATAATAATGATTAATGCCACAATACTCTAAAATATCTTTACATCTAAAGTCTTGTTTATATTGATCACTGTCAGTTTTTAATAAAACTAATGGCTTTATGTGTGGATATTTCTTTTTTAAAAATAAAAATACTGCTAAAGAATCAAACATAAAGTGATAGTACTGTAAGTGCGGTTGAATTACAAAGTATGTTCCACTAAGCGTAATCTCTCTTGGGTCATTACTGTGAAAAGTATTAAGTATTTCTACATTTTCCCATTCAACAACTTGATAGTCATCTGTTTCTTCAATAACAATGCTGTCTATCTTGTGCGTATTACTAAATATTTCAAAGTTGAGTGGTAGTTTTACAGTTTTTTGCAAACTGGTCACAAGTATCTAACCTCGTCAATGATATTATTTTTTAACGCAGTTTTAATCATGTTGTCAGAATAACTTCCAGGCTCTGGCTTGGCAGAAAAATAAACTACATAATATAAAGAGTTGTATGTCTTTATTAAAGATCCATTTGCAATAGCCTTTTTAACATTATCTGTTCTTTGTGCACCTGGTCTTTTCTTGTCACCATCTTTGCCACCTTTTGCTTCTACATACTCGAATCTTTGTGGATGATGTGCACGGAAGTCAACTTCTACGCCTGCTTCTTTAAATTGATAGTTTCTCTCTATCTTATAAAATCCACGCTGTTTTAAATCTTCAAGCACCTTCTCTTCAAATTCATCACCAGTTTTTTTTGATTCTGACTGAAAGTTTATACTGTTTAAGTTTGGGACCTTGCCCCTAGCCTCTTCATATATCTCATATAAACTAGAGATGTCTTTATCTTTCATGTAATCCTCACATACTTTATAGTAGTCTGAAGTTGTAGCAGTTTTCAAAAAACCGTTTTCTGGTCTATCTACTATTGTATCAACAAAACTATTACCATTTCTTTTTACACCAGTTATTTTGCAAATATGATCAACGACAGAATCAATATCCTGTAATTGTTCATAGTCAAAAACAATCTCTACTTTATCAATAATGTATCTGTAAAATAATATATACTCTATTTTACAAATTTCCAAATACTCATCTAGGGTCTTTTCATTTTCATGATGCAACTGCATGGCCAATCTAGAAACAATAGACTCTCTGGGGTCACGCAATATGCTTACCCTATAGTCATAATTATTGCTTAGTGGTCTATGTGTTTTATTTAGAACTACCCCTGTTGTTTGTAAAAAGTATTCAGCCAGGTAGTGACTACCGCAGCGAGGGTATGTTGGAAGCAAAATCATCATTTGTAATCATTATATCAGAGCACTATCAGCAAGTCAATGATATACTTATAGTATGTGCCCAATATGCAATGCTCCACTCATACCATTCGTCTATCAATCTCCAACACCAGAACTGCTTCAGCGTGTAAATGATGGGTTTATTGTTTTGGGAAAGCCAGACGAAGAAAAAAGCGGGATAAAATCTTGGTGCCCAGTATGCCTAGAGGCATTTGAAATAACTATAAATTAACCCATATACATAAAGGTAAAGTGATTGCGACAAACATCTACTATCTTGCCAGTTTGCTTGTCTGGCTGAGTAAACTCTGCATCACTGTTGCAAAAAGTACATTTTTCCTTATTTATGGGCATAAAACCATTATAACATATCGTTGTATTTAGATAGTTTATAGGCCTGATCATAAAGTTCTTTGCACCTATCAAGGTCATATGACAAGACTATTTCTGAAATCCTATCATACTCTTCATGACCAACAAATGTTCTAGAATATCTGGAAATGCTATCTAATTCTTGGTTTATTTTTTCAGAATCTATCTTTTTGTTATCTTTGTTTGTTATTAAGTCTATTATTGCATCTAACTTATCAAACTGAGAAATATCAATTATGTGATCTGAATCACTAATTATTGAGATATATATGTCTTCGTAATCTTTTACAGACTGCTTAACGGTGGCTTCGATTGGCTGCTTTGCGTCCTCATGGAAATAAATCATAGTTCTAGATATTATTGATTGTAAAGGTGGTTTTATTGTTGAAACTATCTCTAAACCGTTTACACTGGATAGACTTTGAATTTGTTTGGCTTGTCTAAATACGGTTATAGCACGACCTGTCTTTTGCTTCCAGGCTCGTTCAAAGTAGTTAGTTCCAGATCTTGGATAAGATGCCAGGGCATATGCATGAGAGCCAAAAAGTTTTATATCCACATATGAATGATATCATTCGATTTAAAGTTCGGCGGTAAATAGAACAAACAAACCCACCTATGCTCTATACGAGCACTATGGGTTAATATTTCTAGTATACGTCCTATGTCTATGGCAGTTGGCACAAACTATCTCACATTTGGCTATCTCAGCCTCTATCTGAGGTATAGACTTATCCTTGCTACCTGATGCCTTTAGTTCAAAAGATTTTTCAAACTGGGGAAGATGATCAAAATCTAAAATATAATATGGATAATCTATGCCACAGTCAGAACAGGTAGGGTTTGCTATTTTATAGTTCATAACAAACTCTCGTTTTTGAGATTGTCTCTTTCTAGTTCTGGCTATGACTGCTTCCTTGTTACGAAGATACCAAAGATGTTTTAGTGCTGCCTTATCCATCAGATCAGGATATCCTATTTAGCCACGGTATGTCAAGTATAATGGATACATGAATGAAGCAATCCTTTATATACTTTATAGCCCAATCCATAAGGCTATCAAGGTTGGTATATCAGATATCTCAGGTAAGAGGTTTGCAGCCCATAGGACCAAAGGATGGCTATTGGTTTCATATTGGCATTTTTTCGAGCGGGATAAGGCAAAGACAGTCGAATCTATAGTACTACAAACACTCAGAGAGAGATATGGACATTATCTGAGTAAAGAGGATATGCCTCAGAATGGATATACAGAGACATTTGATGCCTCAAAGATAACACGTAGGGCTTTGATCCGTATGGTCAATAAGGCTATAAAGCAGACATGATATACTTATCTATATGCCCTCGCAAAAAATAAAAGATATCATCAAACCATATAGGGAGCAGTTCAAAAGATCTCCTTTATGGGTTAAAATCACAGTAACATTTTGTTTGGTTTATATAGCCATACCCATAGACCTATTTGATATCTTATTTCCTTGGATGGCCTATTCTGAGGATTTATTTCTGGCTACCCTGCTTTTAAAACTACTTCATAAGTATGGTGGATTGCCAGATGAGGATAGAACGACTCCTAAAGATTTATTGAGAAAGATACTCAATAAAGAGTAGTTATCCACAGGTTACTATACCATTAGTGCATATAGATACTATCCCATTGGTGCAGTTATTTACAGGATAGGATACCATTTCTACATGTTTGAGAGTACCATTTCTACATAGTTATCCACAGGCAAATACCCCTATTTTCAGAAGAATTAGACCCCTATTTGTGGTTTGATATGATAGTTATCCACATGTTTATCCACAGAAAAATGTTACTGATGATATTTCTAAATAGGGTTAAAGTGGAGGATAGTGGAGGATAGTGGGTTATTGAGCCCTTTTAAGAGGGGCGTCGTAATCTTTTTTGACAAACCACCTATCCCCATATCTACCAAACCACCATATCCCCATATCAACCTTTTGGATTATATCCCAAACATCCATATTTGTCAAACCATCATAGCCACAAAATGGGTATTATATACCCAAATATGTGGTTTGTCAAGTATCAAATTATGCTCAAAAATCCCCAATTCAGGGAAAAAAATGTTTGATATCGTAATGTTTTATTTTAAAAAGATTTAAAACTCTCAGAAAGTATTGTTTGTGTATATAGTACTATAGAGAAGAGTGGTTAATCTTGATCCCTGGTTTTTTGGGCGGGATGCAGGGCCTTGTTCGTAATCCCCCGCTCGAAAAGGCGGCGGGTATAAAAGAGTTCCAAACCACTATATCTATACATACCCTTATATACTCTATTAAGTAATCTTTCCATAGCCAAACCTAACTCATTCTGTCCTGTGTGATAAGAAGTCTTACTATTAACACTTGATCCATTAAATCTTGTATAGTTATGAGGACTCATATAGCCATTATAACACTGTTTGGATAGTGGTTTGAATCACATGCCTTGCATGTTTGACAAACCATATAGTTGTTTGGTACAATCTGGGGATTTTTTATATGAGTTCGTAATCCCAAAATCTGGGAATTTTTGTTTGGGATCGTAATGATGTTTGATATGGTTGTTTGTACATCGGGCCCCCGCAGGGGCCTATATCACAAACCTAGGATTTCGTCAAGTGACTTATAGCCTTTGTCTTTAATTTCCAAACCTTCTAAGAACAAAGCCCAAGTCTCTCTGATATATTGCTCTGCCATAGGTGCATTAGGGATGATCCCCTCTGCAATAGCAAATGCTAGTGGCAAACCAATATCGTTGTATTCGATAAAGTCTTCAAACTCTGAGTCTGTCTTATAGGATAGCCATAACTCTCCTAGGATACTACATATCTCAGAATAAGGTGTACTGGTTGATTCCATTGATGTCATTCTCCTTCTGTGCCTTCGCACTTTCCGCTACTACCTGCAAACGATTATACGCTACCAAGGGGGCAAGTTGAGAGTAATAAACGCCAACCTGTTCCAAGTCATACCGCAAATCACATAGGAGGTCAGCGAGTTTAATTGCTATCTTTTCCTCTTCAGTTAATTTGTGTCGTCGTCTCATCATTACCTTTCATTGTACCAAACAAAAAGAAGAAGCACAAGCATTAGACCATACCATAGGCATTAGAATTGCTTGTGCTCCAAACCTAGTATATCAAAAATTGTGTGGGGGCGCAAGTAACTAAGAAAAACCCTGCGCCCCCGTATAGAGGGGGAACCCATTCCCCTCTGTTTATGATGTAGGGGCCCCTACCAAACTGTTATATCTAATAAATTCATCAATAGAGTGCCAGATTTCACCTGAGCCCACGGTACCATCTGTGAAGTCAATTGTAATAGGACTATCCATAAATGCCTGGTCGAATGGGTCGCACGGATAGATTCCAAAGCCTGTCTCACCTAGGACGTCGTCTTGCATTAGATAACTAATGGCCATACGAGTCGCATATGCATGGTCCCCCATAGCAATACGTGGCTTAGCATGCTGCAATGCTGCTGCCAGGTCCTGATACATCCCGTCTTCTCCCCAGTGGCTGTATAGCGCTACAGCGTGGTCCTCTGAATGTTTAAATACGAATGTACAACGTGCTCCCATGTTAATCTCTTTCTGTAGTAGGGTTTGTATTAATAATATCAAGTTCTAGGTCAAATGTCAACTGCTCGTACATTACAGATCTACTCCCCTGCTTCCTTGGCTGATACTGCAAAAGAAATATCATAAGTATACTTATACATCATTGTGAGAGCGTCCAGGAACCCCTCCTCATATTTACGGTCCATAGATTCCATAGCGTCACTGTAGTCGTTCTCTTCCTCAATACGGGCAGCCTCTGTATAACGTGCCTCTGCCTCAAGCATGTCAATCTTAAGCATGCCATGCATAATGTCGATACCTGATACGCCTGCGTCTACTAGTCGCTGGTATTCTTGTGGTAGTGTGCTTGCTGATAGTTCCATTATGCCTCCAAGTATTCTTTGTGGTCTTCACATTCTGCTACTGCTTCTAGGTCTGCCTCACCCATGTAGTGACATTCTGAGCATATCTCACCACAGTCATTTTCGCAATACTCTAGTGTGTTAAGTGAATCACAGTCTCTACACTTATTCTCATATGATTCTAGTTCGCTACCGTTTCCGTCTACGAATAGGTGCTCACCACCCCAGCCAGTCTCCTCTTCATAAGATAAATTAAATTCAACATTAGGGTATTGGCTAGACAAAGCCTCAATCGCAGGTAGAGGTGGAGACCAAGCGGTATTGAAACGGTATGCAATAACAGTCTCGTCGTCATGCATTAACTCAGTCTCAGGATACTTATCTTCGTCTCCTACACCTACATCCCATTTAGTACCCCAATTGCGTACATTCCAATCGTACCAATGGTCTGAATCAAAACTAATAGGCATTTTGACTTCTGGCTGTGGTCCATTGTAGGCTTCTAGATTAGTTGGTTTGACAATGTTCCAGAATGCAAAGATAGGATTAGTATATGTGTATTCCTTCTTTTCCATTTTACCTGTGGCAGGATTCCATTGGTCGTGCTCACGTACATATGGCTGGTTTAGTTGGTTCTTAATATAACTAATTTCATCTTTAGTGCCCTCTACGTGTAGAGAGTTATAAACCCAATTGGGCATTTGGGGTTCCTTTCTAGTGGGTCGTGATTAAATTTTAGCAAAAAAAGGGGGCTCTGTCAAGTTATCGTAATTGGTTTTTAGACTGTGGCATCTTCCTTGGCCACCTGAACTATGTTGGCAGATCCACAGGCACACCATCCACGGTAGTGCTGTAAATTTTGCACGGTAGTTATCTCAATAAGAGCATCACAGTCAGTACAAACATAACTATACTTAGTCCAGTTCATTACTCACCCCAATACTGCATGATTAGCCACATGCATTGGTGTAGGGTGCAGTCACAGTCATCTCCACCCATATTATCCATGAAGTCAAAATGAGAATAATTATCCTCATAGATAGCAGTTACGAGTTCATCTATTGTGTATGGTTTATATGCTGTTTTCAATGTCTACCCCCATTTTTAATAATACTATTTCATAGGCATCTATACAGCCCTCAATATAATCAGACAAAGAGTTTCCGTCTGCATATGCATTTTCTAGTTCTTGTTTTAAATCCTCTACCCGTTTTTGGATAAAGTGGGTTAGTTCAGTTTGGGTCATGTATTAATTATGGCAGAATTTGGGGAAAATGTCAACCCCCCTTAATGAAGTTGCGTAATGAGATTTTTTATGTTAGGATCGGGGCCCCATGATCGCATAAAGCGAGAGCAGTTTATACTCATGCTCAGGAGTGCATATTTATGCAGCGATTACATTCTGCACAATTTGTAGCAGACGATTTTTTTCTGCTGTAATCATTGGGTCAAAACCACTTGCTGCTGCAAGGATTGACTCATTGTTACCACCACGAGCAGAACGATGCCAGTCAAGGCGCTCAGTAAGTGCATTAAACGCACCCCACGCAGTGCCAGCAATCATGCCATTAAATTCACCAGTGTAGATATCATTGATAACATCAATTTTATTTGTCCACTTAGTGTTAGCGAGTTTCTTGCCCTCTTCAGGCTTTGGATAAGCAGCGAGAACAATATCGTTAAATTGCTGTGCTGTGATTTGTGTTTCAATCATTGCTTTTGCCATAAGGTCAAAAGAATCCATGTACTTATGAGCCATGCCAAGAGTCTCACGAGCAACGGCAACCTTACCGCTTGCTGTCTGTGTGTGACGAATCTTGAATGATTGCTTAACACCATTCTTTTTCTTAGTTGTGTTAAGTGCAA
>JACCED010935023.1_pt1 | contig 37321 bp, 22 predicted proteins | sample 7455021 | NCBI WGS metagenome assembly JACCED01 (sample SAMN15323456, study PRJNA562643) | freshwater metagenome | isolation source: river surface water | place: USA:Blue River Watershed | collected 2017-08-19
AATTGAAGCTGCCATGTCGTAGATTACTCAGAAATATGAGTCAGCATCAATATAAAGCAAAAAGGGTGCTTCGCAAGCATCTTTTAAAGTGTATAACGAATTTTTAATAAAACTAAACATACAAATACTATCTATGCTGATAATATTTAAAAAAAAATGATTATTTAAAAAACTCTAAGTTAAATTATATTAATATCTTTAAATGTAAAATATTGATTTATATAGTAGAAAGTAATGAAGGTTGCTTCTTAAACTCGATTATCACGAGTGTCGTCTAACTCCAGGTAATACTCCATCATAGGCATGTACGCGAAACGGAAATCGTGATAATTGAGTTTTATGGACAACACTATACTGACGTCCACTTTGGGTACATCTATTGACAATTTTCGTTATCGAAGATAGTCTAGGTAGGTGAGATCTTCTAAAAGCAGCTACACAGCGATTAGAGAGATTTACTTTTTTATTTTTTAATATACTTTTAAAAAGTCTATTTTTTAATTCAAACTTCACAAAGGATTTGCGACGGTGCATATCAAGAAAATTTCACTGTATTTGACGTTCAGAACGCATAAATATTTACAATAACTAAACTATCTATCAACATCACCAAATACAATATCTAATGATCCTAAAATAGTTACTAAATCTGCAAAATAATGACCTTGTGACATTCTAGACATTATTTGCATATGATGATAAGCGGGAGTTCTAATCTTACACCGATATGGATTTGAAGTACCATCCGAAATTAATGATACCCCAAACTCACCCTTTGGTGCCTCAACGGCTTTATACGTAAAACCCTTAGGTACTTTTATACCCTCACTATAATGTTTAAAGTGATTAATTAAACCTTCCATAGAGGTATATTTAGTATTATAATTTAATTTATTAAATTTTTCTGAATACAAACTATCAAAGAATTGATGAAAATTGGTATTTGTATTCGTTTTATATGAATAGCTACTTTTATAAGAAATATTAGTTAAGTTAGTTAAAATTTGAAAAACTATATTAACACTCTCATACATTTCACGAAGTCGAATTAAAAATCTATCATAACTATCACCACGTTTTCCTAAATAACCGTGAATTGATAAGAATCAATAATGAGCATATGTTTCTGATTTTAAAAATCTAATATCTTTTTTAACTCCAGTACTACGGATAACTGGACCAGTAACACCATACGAGATTGCATCACTCATGTTGATACTACCAACCCCAACTAAACGAGATTTTCAAATACGATTAGTAGTTAATACGGTGAAAATTTCGGTTAAAGATTTGAAACAATCCCTGGCAAACAAAGCGACATCTAAAAAGAATTGATAATTTAAACCTGTTCAATCAATATCGTTGGGTCGATAAAAGGCTGCATGCATACGAGCACCAGAAACTCGTTCATAAAACTCCATTAATTTTTCACGTTCTTCAAAAGCTCAAAAAACTGGAGCCATGTTACCGACGTCTAGTGAGTGTGTAGACAATGCTAATAAATGATTTAAAACTCGAGTTAATTCATCAAATAAAACTCTAATTTGTACATATAAGGCGGTATGTGAGGTTGTTTTAGTTAATGATTCAATAGCAATACAAAAAGCATGTTCTTGTGTCATCATAGAGACGTAATCTAAGCGATCGAAATAAGGAAGTGCTTTTAAGTAAGTTCTACTTTCAATTAACTTCTCGGTTCCACGATGTAAAAAACCGACGTGCGAATCAGCTCGTTCAACTAATTCACCATTTAGTTGAACTACTAACCTTAAAACTCCATGAGCGGCTGGATGTTGCGGTCCAAAATTAAGTACGAAGCTTTTTATACGACGTTCAGATAGTGAATTCTGTAAGAAATTAGGTTGTCAAAAATTAAAAATGGTAGATTTCAAAAATATATTAAATAATACTTCGAGTATATATATATTCTAGTTAATAAATTTTCAATTATACATATTTAAAATATGAGAACGATCATCCAAAAAAAGTAACGGGTTAAATTCATTTACCGATAATGGCTCATAAATAATAAAGATTGATAACGTAAAGTAATCTACTTCAGTATATTTAGGTATATCTAGTTGGCGTGACCCAATATTAAAAATTCAATCAGGTAATATTCTTGATTTTTGCTTAGCTGCATCATGTTTAGCTTTACTCTTATAAAAGGCCAGCTTCACTAATCGAGCTCTTTGAGTAAAATTTCAATTAACAAGTCATCGATAAACAATATAATATTTGATACTAATAACTAATTGAATAAAATCACCAACATATAATAATAATTGTGGATTGGATGCAATTATACCATTAACATATACTAATGAGTTACTTATTAACGACTTACTTACATTCAAATCATAAACAAAACGCGTATTAAGTAATACTTTTAATAAAGTTAAATCATAAATTCGCGAAGTACATTTATGTTTAATAAAACGCAATTTCGCTAGCTTGTGAGTCAATCGGTGTTGGTATCTTAAATTAAATTTTAAACTAAAATTAATACCTTCTCGGGCTTTCCTTCAAATACGTTGATAACCTGGTTTGAATCTAATTCGTTTTATTTTAGGTTCTCATAATTGTGAAGTAACTGTTTGATGGGTATAGAAAAACTTCTCGTCACCTCATAAATCAATAGCTTTTCTAAAGTTTCTATACTTTAGAAAAAATGAATCGATTGCTGTATTTGCGATTGAGTTAGTAAAAATCGAATTTAACGAGTTGTTCTGATGGTGATTCTTTCTTAAATAAAGTCTATCGTAAATTAAATTATTGCGTAAAAAATTACTTTTGTCTAAATTTTGTAAAAATGATAAACTACTTGATCTATTAAGATAAAAACGTTTAATATCATTTTTGTAGAAAAATGAGTATCGTTGTCGATTCAGATGTGATACTTTTAATGCATCTAGTTTAAATCTTTTATGATATAAAAAATTACAATTAGTAAATAAAAAACCAGTACTTGAGGATATAAAAGAACGATTATACTTACTAAATAAATGATAATCTTTAGGTACACGAGGTGATCGAGGAGTTCTAATAGTTGGTTTTAAGTGGGGTGATAGTCTTAAATAATTATTTAATACATGTTTGAATAATACATTTAAATCAAATGTTAAAAATTTAAAACTTTGAATAAAGGGTTTTCTAGCGATTAGAGCATTGCGATAAAGTGAATCGAGGTTCGAAGTGTTTATGTATTTTGCTAAAGAGTTGTGTAAAGATAAACGACTCTTAGGTTTGTGTCATTTGAAATACGAGTCTTTACGTATTATAAAATTTAGTACTTTTTGTCAAACAGTGTTATAGAGACTACATACTTCATTTACTTCACCTCGTTTAATAGTAGATGTTTTCTTTTTAGTGTAAAGTACATTGGTTTTAGTAGCGTATTGTCTGGTATTTTTTCACACAACGGAATTAGAAATTGATTTAATACTATAGAAACCTAAAAAGGGTCAATATTTCTTTACATACTCCTCGTCCGCGAAATATTCTAGGTCTGGGTTCAATTTTAGAAGACTCTGTCACTCGGCAAGATTAGGTCTCAAATTAATATTTGTCGTGAGATATTGATCAACCCCTTTTATGATTTCTAGTATTTTACAATGTACATCATCCCCTCCCTCACGAAGTCATTGATGATTATACAGAAATTTTTTAATCTCTTTTTTAAAATGATTAATTTCAGTTTTATCAAGATCTGTATTATAATTTCTATTAAAATGCTTTTTTAAATGACGTTCAAAAGTGTTTACCACGTTTAAAAATCGAGACTCTCAACAAGTAGTAATATAAGGTAAGTAATACACATTCCCCGAAATAGGATCGTTGTCATCAGCATTAACACTATCTACTCAGCTTTCAAGAAAAGTAACTTCATCTGAAAAAGTTCGCATTTTCAACCTCGCTTCCCCTACTGATAACAAGTTTCGAGATAATGACTTATTCGTATCTCAAACTGAAGGTGATTTTTGCTTTAGTGACTTCACCCTAGTCCCGAAATTTTTTAAAAAAATTGTTCGGTTAGTGTTATTAAGTAATCATCTTCGTTGAATTAGACTCAATTTTGAAACTAAAAATCTCGTACCCTTACGACGTCTCCTTGTGTACTTCGCCCCTCGTCGACGTCAATTAACTCGATTATTTTTAAAATTAAAATATGTGAATTTCTTTTTTAAAAAACTATTATGTTTTAAATTTGTTTTAATTTTTGGTTTCACTACCTTTTCATTTTTACCTTTATGTAACTTGTGAGTCTTTTTTAACTGACGAGCAGCGGCCCGTGCTTTATATTTCTCCAAAACTTGTCGACTGATTTTGTTTGTAGAAAAAAATATCTTTAATTTTTTCGGATTAATACGTTTAACTAATTTTGATTTCTTCGATCGACGACGTTTTATCCTTTTTTTAAAGTTTTTTTTTTTAAAAAAATTTAATCGTTTAAACCTTGTTTTTTGTTTATTTTTGATATGCAATTTAAAACATAGATAAAGTCATTTATTAGTGATTGAGTTGATTGGTGCTAAACTGTGTCGTAAAGTTAAGGTTAGTTTTTGAAAACTAAGAGTTTGTAATCTCCTTGTCGTCCTTATACCAATACGTCGTAAAGTGATTCTGGAAAACTTAACATAGGATTTTTTGTTTTTTCGAAGTGAAAAGGTATAACGTAATTTTTTTGACTTATAACGGTTTTTTCATTTTCGTTTTTTTAAAAACTTTGCTCGAAATTGTTTTTTTTGTAATTTTCGTGCCTCCTGGAATTTGTGAAGGTTATATAACCGCTTTCATTGATAAGTTAATCCCTGTTTTTTTAATTTTTTAATTAATTTAATTCGTTTAATTCGTCTAATCTTTTTGATTTTTCTGAAACGTCGTGAAAGTTTCTTTTTATTTATATGAAGTCTTGTACCAATATAAGTCTTAAAGGATTTTTTAAAAGCTAGTAAGTTTTTTCTATCAGTGAGCGAACCAATCGCTATTAATAAAAGCCTTCTAGGCAGTCGTTTTAGTTTACTACGTTTATTATTCTTTCGTGCGAAAAGTGGTATCACATTTAAGTTACTCATACGAAAAGAACGAGTCCTTTTTAAAAAATTTTGTAATGTTAATCGTCTATTCATTGACGATGTTAAATTAATTGAGTTTTTTTTAATACCCCTCTTGTAAATTGAAAGCATTTGCGCCAATAGAGTAGTACTGATCGGCTTGCAAGCAGTAAAATTAAGTTGTTTACGTGTATGTAAAAAAATATTTTGTCGAGGAAGTAAAAAATGAAAGTTTTTTTTTTTACTTGTCGACCTTGATTTGACGAAGTTTTTAAAATCGGTTAATTGTTTTTCTTTTAGAGAGGTTATTTTGATTGTTTTTGTTACATTAGCTATTAACTCTAAAAATTTCAAACGTTTATGGACATTTACTACTCTACAAAAGTTTTTTGATTGAAAAAATTTCTTAAATGGGGTTTTGGATTGGGGAGCAAACTGATAAGGATTAGCTCTTAATAAAGGAGTCACTATCCTTAAATAATTGAACCTAAAGAGTTTACTGTAAAACGGGATAAATAAATTATGGTGAAAATATTTCGACTCGTTTCGAGTTTTTTTAACTACGCTAGTTTTAAAAACTGGAATTTGTAACAAATGTTTATAGAAAGAAGGCCTTTGTTTAGAACGTACCTTTTTATTTTTAAATTGTTTTGAAAAAAAAATACTTTTCGTTTTTTTAGTAACCAGGTTAGAAAAGACATTATTCATAAATTGAGTAAATACGGTTAATGGGGATATAAAAAACCAAATGTTGTTGTAAAAAAAAAAAAGTAAATAATTATTTGATTTTCCAAATAAGTTAAAAACATTCGTTCTTTTTATAAAAATTGTATTTAAATTAATCTCGGTACTATATGTACTTATTGCAGTATTCATTTAAATAATATATTAAAATCAGTTACTTTTTTTCTTCTTTGGTTGTTTTATAAAACCTTCTTTAGAGGATTTTTTTAAGGTTTTTTTTACTAATTTGAAATTTATTTTCTCCTCTTTTTTCTCTTTTTCAAAAGTTTTTTGAATTGTTGAAACTCATAGTCTTAATGTTTTGTTATAATTATAGGCTGTTCAGGCATTGGACCAAGTACGCTGACCACGAGAGGGTTTACCCATTGCCTGAGCTTTACCCCTATGAGTTTTAATTAAATATAGTCGAATTAAATTTAGTTTATGTACCTCCGCTAGTTGGAAGTTTAAACTTGTTATTTTTGATAAAATAATATTGATACTCATCTTTACTTCATCCTCGACGCCAATAAATGAAGCTTTATTGTTGTAATACATTGAATACAGTTCAAATCGTTTTAAGAGCTTTATTTTAGTAGTAAGTCCAATACCACCAACATCATTACAGAATGTCCGTCAATTAGTATTAAATGGAATTGTTCGTCCACAGTATAAAAATCCTTTTTGTCAATATATATGAATTACTTGTTCAAATTTCAATTTATTTATTTTTTTTTCTTAGCTTTCTTTCGTAATTGTTTTGCTTTGTACAATGCAACTTTTCGATTTCACGTAAATTCACCGAATTTAAAACCAGTCAATCATTTATCTATTTCACACTTTATATAACGTCGGCCGTTATAAATTTTTGCAGTTGCTGTATTAAAGATTGGTGGAATAGTCGAACTTCGGTCATGAATAAATTTACTTTCTTTTAAATAAGTTTCATTTTCAGTTATTAAAAAGATTTGACGTCAAGTATTTGGAGCAATATACGAAATTTTATATGTTTTTTTTATACTACGTAGATCTTTATCTATCATTAAGTAAATACATTATTTAAATTTTGTCGTTTTACCTCAAGGGGTTCGTGGGTATTTAATCGATTTAGCTCGACCTCCGTGAGGGTGATCTACAGGATTCATCGCAACTCCTCGAACATGTGGCTTTAAACCATGTGTTCGATAAAACCCAGACTTTGTATTAGTTATAGATTTTTTAATTTTTAAACTAACTGATCCTAAAGACGCTAAGGAATATAATGAAAAAGATTTTCGTACTCCAGATGGTAATTGTAACAGGGCAGTATGTTTTTTTGAATCAGATTTTACTAGTAATGCAGAAGTACCAGAGCTTCGAATGTATTGAATTCCGGAACCTGGAAATAACTCCACTAAACAAACCTTCGTTAATGGTTTTGCGTAACATAGTGTAAAAAGTAATGGATCTTGTAAAAAACGTCGCATGGTGTTATATTTAGTGGGGAAATATACAAATGAAAAAACTTTTTTAAACTTATCTGTTGATTGTAGATAAGTAACTCCACCTGATGAAAAGAAAATTAAAACAGTTAGTTTATTTTGAAAGGGAATTAAACGGAAGGTTCCAACAACTCCTATAAATTGATCACGATACGAATAATTAATTTTAGGAAATAATAAACGACGTTTAATACTTGATTTAGTTCAAACAATAATACGACCTGCTTTACTTCTACCAGCTTTTGAGATTTTACGATAAGTTAGTTGTTTAAAGGATGTCTTATCAAGTCATTTTGAAGTTAATTTTTTAATATTTCTAGAAGCGGAGGATACTACCGGCATTTTTCGTAAAAACAAAATTAATAATTTAATGGTTTTGAATGATAGTTGAAAGAGTTAGCATTATAATTACTTTATAAACTTCTATTAGTTTGCTAAAACTTAAAGTGTATAACAACAGGATTAAATTACCTACTCACTCAATATGTGTTAAGTTGTAATCATCGACATATAATGATGACTGATGAATTAGATAAGGTACTACCGATGTTAATTCTGATGTTTTTTGAATATCTTCAAAATTGACATTGGTGGTAATGTAAAGTAAGTGTGTAGTATTAAATTGTTTTAAAAAAGGGAATAAATTGGAATTGACTTTAGATGAATATTTGATAATCTTACCGACAATGTTAATCATTAAACTTGATTCATATCCTATAAAGTCGCGAGGAATTGTGTTTTTAAATAAAAGTAAATTATAAATTAAAAAAGAGTTTTTAAAAAATTGAAAAGTTAAGGTTAGTTTTATATATTTTTTAAAAAAAAGATAATCCTTTGATCAGTCTGTTAGTATATTTGTAAAGATTAGTCACTGATGGAGATGCTTTCTACGAGAAGTTTGTTTCCTTCGTAATTTAGTAGGTGTATGATACAGATCTTTTCGTCAATACGTTGTCGCTTTTAAAGCTTTCATATGAACTACAACATCTAAAGTTTGAAAAACTTTATAAAAATTGTTAACCTCATTTAAATGTAGTCACCTCCGTATCATTCGTTCGATTTACTAAGTTCAGATAAAACAAACCCTATTTTCCCCTGCAATTGGATAAGACCAAATAATAAAGCCTCTGCTGTAGGTGGACATCCGGGAACATAAATATCTACTGGAATAATTCTGTCACAACCGCGAACAACAGCATAAGAGTAATGATAATAACCACCACCATTTGCGCAGCTCCCCATTGATAATATTCATCGAGGATCGGGGATTTGTTCATAAAGTCTTCGTAAAACAGGAGCCATTTTATTTGTCAATGTACCTGCAACTATAATCAAATCAGAGTGTCTAGGTGAAGCTCGAAAAATTATACCAAACCGATCCATGTCATACCTACTCATAGCTGCATGCATCATTTCTACAGCACAACAAGCGAGTCCAAATGTTAAGGGTCAGAGAGATCCAGCACGCGCTCATGCAATAATTGAAATTAATTTTGTTGAAATTCATTCAAGTTTCATAAAAATAAAATATAAAATTAAATTTAATATTGTTTCTTTCGAATGCACTTTCGTATATATTTACTGTAACCGTCGGGTCTTGCAACTCCATATATAGATCTACGTTTTTTTTTATAAATAACTGGTGAGAAGTCATAAACACCTCGAATAAGTGTATACCCAACTCCTGGTAAATCATTAGCGCGACCCCCTTCAACTAAAACTCTGTTATACTTAGAACAGAGGTAATTAATTCCTGGTAAACGACCAGTTATTCGTAATTTACTTGTTAAAGTTACTTTTGCAACATGACGTACAGCTGAATTCGGTTTTTTTGGTGACATAGTTACAACTTTGTTTACAATTCCTTTTACATGTGGTCTATTCTGTAGACGAGCAGTTCGTGAAAAACCAATTTCAGGGTATTTTTTATTTCTAACAGCCGCTTGATTAGGTGTAGCCAAATATAAACAGTAATACAATTAAAATACAAATGCTTGTCAAGTAATACCTAATCAAAACATAAGTATTATTAACCCAGTGAAAATTATCAACTCTTTAGAAGATAAATCAGTTGGTAACGTGTGAAGAATTTGAACTGATGAACCAAACAAGACGTTCATTCAACTACGGAAAAAAAAAGTAGGACCAATTAAATATAATAAGATGATACAAAATAAACAAAGTACAGGGAATAAATCAAAAAAGAATGAGAAAAATAAAATTTCCGCAACAAACATTATCGATCCTGGAAAACCTAAAAAGATTAAGCAATTGATTAAGCTAACAATAAACAGTTTAGGGCATAAAAAATTTAGACCACTGATTTCTGTTATTAATCTTGTTTTAAAACGTCTACCAATCGCATCCACTAACAAAAATGAATTAGTGGAAAGTAGGGCGTGACTAATTAACATACAAAAACTAGCTAACATTAATGCTGATTGACCACTAATAACACAAATTGTTAGTCAATGCATCTCTACTACTGTAGAGTATGCAACTAATTTTTTTAAATCTATTTGATAAAATAATTTAAAAACTGCATCAGTTATACCGATAACTAAAAATGGATAAATAAAGTAAAAAGTTGGCTCTAAGTTTATAGAAATTAAACATTTTAATAAACCAAAAAATGCAAACTTAACTAGAACACCACTCAAGAAAATAGAGAAATTAGTGGATGCCTCAACATGAGCTTTTGGTAATCAACCATAAAATGGTCAGATCGGTAATTTAACACCAAATCCAATAATTCAACACATAAAAAGAAAATTCAGTTCGAAAGTCGAGAAATGAAATCCACTAATTATAAAGAAAGATGAACTTCCCGAAATAAAAAATAAATATAAAAAACTTAAAATTAAAAAGAGTGCACCAAATTGTGTTCAAAAAAACATAAGATAAGCTGCCTCAACACAACGTCTAGTTTTAGCAAAATTATAAAGAATAAAAAAGGAAGGGACTAACAATAACTCATAGGCAAGGAAAAATAAAATAATCGAGTCGGTAAAGAAAAGTAAATAACCAGCCATTAAAATTGTTGTACAGTAAAAAATAAAACTGGCTATCTCATTTGTATTATACGCTAAACAGAATAAGATAGATAAAGTAGTAATTATTACAAATATGTATATAAAAGGAAAGTAATAAACTGATATTAAATTTAAATTTAACGAATTTAAATCAACTAAGAAGTTATAACAATAATATTCAAAAAAGTTAACATTTAGAGCAGTGGTACTAGTGTAGGATACGGTAAACGTTGAAAAAAAATCCATTAAAGTGTAGATTAGAGCTAGTGCGATTACTGAAAAGAAGACAAAAAAACTTAGTATGTAATGAGAGAGTGTTAATATTAAATCGACTTTGTAAAAGAGGTTTAAATAAAATAGTCTGAATAAAAAAATAATGGAGATAAACGACAGAAATAAAAAAATAAAATAGTAAATAAAACCATACCACAACATAAACTAAATGTATTAAATTAATACATTTTAAGTAACTTTAAAAGACAAGGGAGTTTATTTTTAATAAAACGCGGAAATTAATGGACTGCATGATCTACTTCCACGTAATTGTATAACTCTATTATAATTAAAATGTGGGATTGTATTAGTAGGGATTTTAGTAGCTATTGTTTTAAAAAAGTGAATAGCTCGTCCTGGACGTAAGTTTTTAAATTCAAAGACAAAAACACCACCACGTATTTGAATTTGTCAAGCATTTAAAATACCCGTACCTTTACCCATACGAACTCCTTTCGGTTTTTTAGTTAATGGCATATGTGGAAAGGTATTAAATCAAATTTGACGTTTTGTCAAATCCGATTTTCGAACAGCTTTTTTTAAAAAGATCTTCAAACGTGCTATTTGTCGAGACGACATTCGTAATGGTTGTAAAGTTCTTAATCCACAGTCACCGTATGTTAACCTTGTTGGGGTTCATTTGTAAACTGTTCTATTTTTTTGTTTAGATTTATATTTGAATTTACGGGGTTGTAAAAGCATAAATTTATACAATAATATTAAGCAATAGTACGCTAAGATAAGATAATAAACCACGGTTTTAGTATACATTACACTCATGTAAAACTCTTTCTAACTGGTGAGTGTATCGAATCGCTAAACTAATTTAACACGGTTAAACTAAGTAAGTGCTACCTTTATTTAGACTTATACCCCCTTCATTAGATAATTCGCATTTAGCTCTAATTAATATAGCTATATTTTTGCTAACCGAGATGACGAGGTAATAATACCAAATGATAAGTTTCATAATTAAATTACAATTCATAGTATAATTAATAGAAGGTCTTCAGTAAAGGTAAATCCAAAGATGAGAAAAAATAAGACTGTTAAAGTTACGTAATAATATAGGGGTATAGTTCGTACATTTAACTCGATAATTACAGCTAAATTTGCGTGACTAGTTGAATTTAAAAATCTAATGTTTTGTATATAAAAATATAAACCAATAAAGAGTATTAGAAAAAATAAAGGAAACAGGGTAAAAAAGTTTGAATTGCATAATAACGTGAAAATGAATAATTTTGAAAAAAATCCTCAAAAAGGTGGTACCCCAGCCATAGAAAAAAGAGAAATTACTATTGTTTTGTTAAAGAAATTAGTCGCACTTATATCATTAAAGGAGTGGAGGGTTTTAGTTTCAGAATGTACAAATTGAAAAAGTGTACCAAATATAAGGAAAAGCGATAAATTGTAAATTAACATATAGCTTCATAATAAAACTAAGTTGTTTATAAAATGGAAGGAGGAGATCAACAAAATACAGTAATTTAATAATAAGTTAATGCACGGATTTAAAATATTCAATCATGAGAAAGTTGTTATTTCTTACTAAAACTAATGAATTGAACTTTGAGTTAATTTTTTGTTGTTTCAAAGAGCCGTGAAAATTTACTGCTGACATTGAAACTTTATAAGCTCGAGCTCATTTCGGTTTTTTATTACAATTTTTGCGACTTTTTAAAACAGCCAAAAATATACATTACGCGTTATAAATTATAAAATAAACATATAATCGACAGTATTATAACTACTCATTGCAAAAAAAACAAATAACGTATTTAATATACTACTCATCGCTAGAAAAGATTTAATATAATAGGACTCACAAATTATAAAAACTAACAATATCAAACCTGACATCAATAATACTAAATTTACAAAGATATTATAATAAAATAATTCATTTAAATAAATGACAAAGAAATAAATAAAAAAATAAAATATGAAGAAATAAAAAAAGACAATATAAAAAAATAAGGAGTGAAGAGGCATACCCTTAAAAAAAATTGGTTTTCAAAAAAAAAATGGTACTAAACCACATTTTAGAAAAATACAAAATAAAAAATTAAATCAAACTAATGAAGAGAAGATGAGAGATTTTAAATCACTCATTGATACAACATAAAAAAATATAACATCTAAAATAAACCAATCAAACGATAAAAATTTTAAGTAAAACAAGGAGACGAAAACAAATAAATTCAAAGACGATATTAATGAAATTCAAAAAAAAAACATAAGGGTTTGTAAAAAAGAAAAGGGTGTAGATTGATGAAAATAATTATGACTTGTTAAACTAAGGTTGTTATAAAAATAAGTGGTCGAAAAGGTTGAAGTTATTAAAAGAAGAGTTATTATTGTTGACAGTATTTCAATAAAAAAAATAACAGTAAAAATATTGTTAGAGTAAAACAAAAATATAATTCAAATTAAAAAAGAGTAAGTTACAATAGTATAATCAAAAACTTCTTGAGATGAGTAATAAAATGATATTGCATAAAAAGTTCATACGAAAGTAAAGCAGAAAATAATTAAGTAAGTTACTTTAAATTGAAATGATGTAAAAATGATATGACTAAATCATACAACAACGGAAGGACTAGTTCATGAAAAATTAATAAGTAAAAGAATTAACAAAGGAGTTTTTAAAAACGATATGAGATCCAAACCAGTGGTATAGGTAAATAAGTTATTGTTTGAAAAGTTTTTATAATTGATAAAATCTTTAATATTAGTAGTTAAGTAAATTGTTATCGAAAAGATTAAAAAATTGTAGAAGAAGATAAAAAAATAAGCAACACTTCAGATAATAGAAAAAGTCACAGGTATATTGATAAAAGTAGTAGTTAAATGTGATGTAAAGTCAAAGAGGGTTGAAAACAAAATAAATATTAATTTTAAACGCAGTCAAATTTAGCAATGAGTGTTATTAAATTAAACCCCCCATTAGCCGAGTTATTAACATTTTAAAAGTAAATAAATTTAAACCAATTTACTAATATTCTATACAAACACCGATAACAAAATAATAAAACTATTTAGCGAGGGGTTAGTTAGGGGTGATGATCATCTGATACTTACTTCCGAGTTTTTTTAATAAAATGATAGTAATTCAAAAACGAAGCATCACTCATCGTAAGTGTTATTGTATAGTATTTAAGTAAAAGAAGATTGGTTCCAAAAACTGGAAAAATAGAACGCGTCAACAATAAAGCTAATAATGCGTTATCAACTGATGTAAGTCGATAGGAGGTTACAAAGCGAGTACTTATTGAAGTTTTAAATTTATAAAATTTAAATACAAATTGCTCTTTAGAGTTAGTTTTATGAGCCATTGGTGCTTTTGTTAGTGTATATGATTTTCTTTTAATAGGTAATATAGAAAATTTAATGGTTTTATTTTCACGAAAACCCATTGAGGATGTTTTTAAAAAATAAAATCAAGTGTATATCAAATACGATTGTTTAAGTAAGATTGTTGATTTTTTGGGCGTCGAGGGGCTTGATGTTATATTAATTAAGCGTAGATCATTAACGAGGTAAGGTGCTATAAGAGAGATAAAAGTAAAATTATAAACAACATTGTAGGGGTTACTTTTAGAGGTCGGTGATTTTATATAAGTAGGTATTTTAATTTCAGAATTAATTAAATTATAATTTTTATGGAATGTGTTTATCAAGTCGGGCTAGCAGGAATCGAACCTACATTATTAGAGTGAAAGACTAAGGTCCTAACCATTAGACGATAGCCCGGTAAAGGTAAAGAGTGAGTTTAAACAGCTAAGGTGTTGGGTGAACTAATAACTTTGTCAAGTAATGAATCATAAAATAATTCACGTAGACCTATTGATGGAGCAGATTTACGAAATGGTGCACTTACGTCACCATATTGTAACATCAAATTACGGGTGTCTTTTTTGTTCATAAATAAAAGGCCATGCAACTCCGATAACTCTCGCTCAAGTCAACCAGCATTGGGAAATAGTTCGCTTATTGAATTTATTGTAAAATTAGAAGATTCGGTCATCGAACCCACGACAAAAACAAAAAACCTGTTATTAAACATTAAATTATGAAAGTTGTAGACAAGAATTGAATTGGAATTTCGTTTAATGAGTTTGTTAAAATTGTCGACGTTACTACCCTCTGCATCAACTTGTAACATATCGATAGATTCTAAAGTATCAACACCTTCAGAACTAGATTTAGTTAAAAAGAGAGGTAACTCATAAGCAAATAAATCAACTAATTGATTTGTAAAAAATGTTGTACCAAATCTCATGTGAACAGTTGTATAATAGTTAATATTTTTAGAAATAACAATAGATGTATTTTTGACTTCATATTGAGAATACGTAAGATATAAATGAGTTATATTAAAAAATATATACTTAAAATATAGTTTAAAGTTACAATTTATATGTCCTAAGATGGATTCGAACCAACGACCCCAAAGTTTTCAGCCTTGTGCTCTACCAACTGAGCTATTAGAACGCCGCCTAAGAGGTTGATTAATTCAACTCTGGGGTCTGAATAAACTTAAGATTATTTAAAATTGAGAATGGACCAATTTTTTTTTGAAATTAGTATTAGTAACTACTAATTAACTCGAATATGATGACCTAATTTCAACAAAAGCAACCCTCTTTAATAGTTTTCATCTTCAGATGAATCTAAAAAACGGCACTTATGGTCATTGTACTTATATCGATATTTAGGAGTGCGGTATTGTTTACTCTTATCTGAATCAATTAATGGAGCGTAAAGGTTTAAAGTAGTTATTGTAATTTCTCCACTTAAAGTATCATTATCAGACCCGAAAACAGCTAAATCCTTAATCATTGGACTATTAGGCACCCGTTTGACCCCCATTTCAACCAATTCGTAGAGTGCTCGAATTCGTTCTACTTCCGAAGTTAACCTATTGGGACTATTTTTAGAAAATTGAAGAGCGTCTTTCGAACTTGTATCTTCCAAACCGTTTATGAGCGTGAGTCTAAATCCGGGTTGAGTTGTAAAATCTGTAACCTGTTGAATTAATGTCTTTAACATTATATTTAAATGAATGTTATACCTACTAAAAAGAAGGCCCTGTGAATACGAGAGATCAAACCCTTTAAAACCCCCATCAACTTTTAAAGACAGGTTTTTGGTAGAGTCCCCTCTTACAGGTGTATAAAACAGTGTGTGCCGATCATTAGAAGGTTGTAAATTAGTGTAATAAGAATATGACTTTAAATTATTGAAAAGATATAATCGTTTAATAAAAAATAGAAAACTTGTTTCATAGTAAGATAAAAAATTTAGGTTGTTATTAATTTTCGGGGAAAAATTTAATGCTCACATCTTAAAAGGTAGTTGATTTTGGTGAAGAAGTGTCGATTCATAAAACGTACGTCAATGGGTGCTTAAAACTTCTGACAATTGATTATCGTTATCAATACGAGCGAATCGGTCTGAAAGTCAAAGATTTTGTTTAGTCAGTGTCGTGTCGAAAAACCCAAATCCCAAATTACGTTTAACAGCGGTTAATTTATTGGAATGCTTTAAAGTTTTTCGATGTAAACCACTATAGCCGTAAGCTCATCGCAATACCTTTGAAGAGTTATTATGATTTGATATCTGTGAATTGGTTAAACGAAGTTGTTCATTTAAAATTAGCTTATTTACAAGTTGAAAATCAAGCACATTTAAATAAAAGTTATCATGAAAGATGTTTGAATTAGAAGTATTATTTCATCAAAATGAAACTCCTGCGAGACTTTTGGAGTTAAACGTATCTACCATACTATCATAACCTGGTTTGACAAAAGTTGGTTTATGTGAAACTAAGGTTTTTAAAGAATTTTGGTATAAATCTTTATTTGTACTGTGTTTAAAGAATACGATATCACTCTTTCCAGCGGCGGGGTGATTTTTCATTAGGGGTTTATAAAATTGATTAGTACTTCAAACCCTTGAGTTATTTAAATACAATTGGTTAACATCTCTGTTTTTACAATCTAAGTCAGTATCATTAATGACTGTAGATGATGGATTAGTTAGAAATACATTTAAAAATGATGAAAACGTAAAATGTATAAAATAATTAACGTAAACAAAAAATAAATGATATCACGGTATTGTACTATTAAAAGTAGTAAAAAGATCAACTAATTTAATTCATGCAAAATCCGCTAAATCAAATAAGCTATTGAAAAAACTTAAGGAAGTTTTTAAACTTGCACTACTAACGATGTCGAAGAAATATGAGGGTAGTTGTGTTATAAGGTATAAAACAAAGAGAACTTTAAAAAGTGATTTAATGGTAGCTTTCAAATCTGTGTAATTAAAGGAATTAGTATTCTTTAGAGCGTAATCTGATCATTTAGAATTACGAAAAACATTACCTAATTTTGAAGTAATTCGACGATTTTTAGAATCTCTCTCAATGTAAAGACGATTCTTTGCATTTAAAGAATTTGGTAACATTTTAGCTTTAGTATAATTATAGAAACGAACAAACATATGAGTTATTGTTAACTTCCTAACTAAATATACATTTATACAATATGTAAATTAATAACTCCAGAATGTGGTCAATTTAAATTTCTCATAATATAATATATGACTTCTATACTAGTAAAGTAGATACAAAATGAATTTATTTCAATTTTTCGAAAAACATATTTAACTATCAATGGTTAATTAGAAATTTTATTAAGCAACTAAAGGTAGATTGAATTACATAGTTCGACACGGCTCAAGTGCTTAGACTATATAGAATTGAACTGTAAATAATTAGAAATGGAATCACCATAAATGGGGTAGGTGGTGAAATCGAGTAAATAAAGGTAGATTGAATTACATAGTTCGACACGGCTCAAGTGCTTAGACTATATAGAATATTAGACTATATAGAATTGAACTTTAAATCAACGAGAGGTAGATTGAGTTACATAGCTAGACATTGCTCAAGTGGCTAAATTATATAAGATCAACCTTTAAATTATTAAAATACCAATTAATAAAAAGAGAATAAAAGTAAGTACTCAAGGCAATCAAACTATAGTAAACGATAAGTAGACTATTAGTGAGGTTACTTGGAACAAAATAGACACATAAACTAAAAAGTACTGATTAACGTAGTCGTTTATCTCAGCGGGTGATTTAATCATATCGTTGGAAGAACCTAAAAAGAGGAAATGCCCATAAAGCACTAAACACACCAAAACAAGGTAAATCGGATTTAAGAAAAAAGGGAACTTAGGTATACTTCACAATGGAATTAAAGGGTTGATTAAAGGTTGTAGGTACAGAACCAATTGAATGATATTAAACAAAATGAAGCAGATAAGAAGGACATGAGTCCTTAAATATGGATCTCACCGTATTCTTCATCAATACGTAGGAGTAAGATGTATGACTCGTATTACGGAGTTTAAAAAGCGTAAACCCTTTAATAAGAGTCTATATAATCGACTAATGTTACTAACGTTACGATTGATTATAAAGTATTTGGAGTCTGGGAGTATTAACGAAATTAAGTAAGCTAGTATAGTTGCAAACATATTACGTAATTTGAGAAAGAGAAAAGAAGCTAAAATAGTTCAAAACATACAAAATGATATTCAAAATAATTTTCGATAAAATCTTTGCATATGTAATAAGTACAATGGTAGGGTTAATCGAGTTCGAGTAATGCATTTATAGAATACTCAAAGGAGGTTTACTATATTCAATAAAGAAACAAGTAACAATGGCGTAGATAGTGTATCAAATAAATTGAAACACAAATATATAGATAAATCAGCAATCATTTCGCGTCATGACATACCTATATATACTACTCCGGGACCTTAATTAATGTGGTATACACCCCCCCCGGGTGTATATGTTCTTATATAGTATAGTAGTCTAATTTTTTCAAAAAATTGAAACTTTACTCTACTCAGTATTTAGTATTAGTAATTGCATATACTACACCCCCCCGGGGTGTATATGTTCTTATATAGTGTAAATACAAAAGTAAAGAAAAAAGAAGAAGTGGCCGAGTGGTCGATGGCGACAGACTGTAAATCTGTTAGGTAACTCACGTTGGTTCGAATCCAATCTTTTTCAATTTTATACGTTTTTAAAATGAAACGAAAGTTACACATGTTAGCTAAACATAGTCAATATAAAACAAAAAGAAAATGAACTACTACATTTAGGTATATATTATTTATTCGCGTTTTTAAAAAACTTTATTTAAAAAAGTTTAAAAAATCATACTATAATACTCGATTTGCTCCATCTATTATCACACAACATTGTAGACCAATTGATAATCTTCGTTTTCAGAAAAAAAATTTTTTTCAAAAAACGAATTCACGGCTTTTATCACATTTTTTAACAAAAAACACTATTTTCTGTTCTTCAAATTCGTTAATTATGTTTTCAAAGATATGAAATAAAGTTTGACTTACTGATGAAACAGATGCGTACATTATGGCTATAGATTTTTTAGCAGAAGATTTAAAACTATTTCGTTTCATTAAACGACAATATTTAAGCTTGCGAAGTCGTAATTCCTTTAGTATGATTACATCTGCAAAAAAAGTTTTTCAAAAATTTTTTTTAATTTATTTAGAATTATCGAATCGAATTATCTATAGAATTTATTTTTATATGTTTCATTTAAAACCTCGTATAGAGAATGAATTCGTTGTCTACAGACTTTATTTAACCTTTACAAGTAGTCGGATATTCGCGAATCTGGGAACAACCAATAGTTTTTCAAATAATTATTTTTCACTATCCCTAGGTCTTTTTTTAAAGTTTTTTAAAAAAAAAAAATCCATGAAAAAAAAAAAAATATTTAAAATATTATTATTACGGTATATTAGAAAACTTTTTTTAATTGTTGGTATTATAAATATTGAATTGTATATAAATAGAACTCCTTTACTCTTGGATGAATTACTCAATTCGTTACGAACCCCTGCTGATATTCGTTTTGTCGATCCATTGAACGAGTGCATTTATAAAGATTTTGAAAAACCTGTAATTAATTTAATGAGTATTAAGTTCAATACTCCCAAACCGTATGGTCCTGTAAAAGGACCTCGCAAAGGACGATTAAAACGACGAATTATGAGACGACTAATACGTACGTATCGAGTCTCAGATTAATCACTAGCAATCGCAAATTAACTTTATCGTGGATTTTACTGTTATTTTTTCTTATGAGTTTGACTTTGGCTCGGAGTGAATGCGAGCGAAGCCTCTTGACACATGCGAATTTGATTGAGTTAGTCTTTTTAACTTAATGGTGGAGTGGTGAGTAGTTTATTTGTTTTACCCTAAAGATCGCATTAATTGTAAATAGTAATTACTATAATCTATATAGATTGAATACACAATGTTAAATTCTTTACATTGAAGAAATTCATATCTTAGTTTTATAATAAAATATGCTTCGCCATATTTAATTACAGAAAGATGGACACGCTTTAGGAGAGACTTATAACCGAGTAGGTATTATTTTTTTAAAAATAGCCGATGATTCGTAGCTGGGCTGTAAGGTCTGCCAGTCACACAGGAGATGAAAAAGATCCTGCCGTTGGCAGCAGTGGAGGATATTGGTCAATAGACGAAAGTCTGAACCAAGGTTTTGCGGAGATGAAAGATTTATAAAATCGTGAAGGCTATGGTAGCTGTAAAGTTTGTGCGCCGATGTACATAATGACAGTGTATCGGAAGAGAATCCCGGGCTAACAACGTGCCAGCAGCTGCGGTAATACGTTGACGGGAGAGCGTTACTGGCCGTTACTAGGCGTAAAGAGTGGCTAGATGGTTTAGGTATTTTTAGCGTAAACAAAAGGGTGAGCAAGACCAACTACTAAAACCTAATACTATATGAGAGAGAAGGAGGTTAACAATACCTATACCCTAGAGATGAAATTCTGACAGGTTATAGAGATTCTCAAGGGCCTCGGCAGTTAACTACTTCTTTTCTGACGTCGAACCACTAAAGTATGGATATCAACTAGGATTGGAGACCCTATTAGTCCATACCCTGAATCAATGGGTATTATATGTAGGAAGAATAATTCTTGTGTATAAGCTAACGCGTAAATACCTCGCCTGGGGATTAAGGCTGCAAAGGCAAAACTTAAAGAGATTGGCGGGAGTTTGTATGAACGGTGGAGCGTGTGGTTTAATCCGATAATCCACGAGTAATCTTACCAATGTATTGATCAGTGGGTTAAGATAAATTTAATTAGAATTTTCGAATCCCCTGTTAAATGGTACTGCATGGCTGTCGTCAGTTCGTGTTGTAAAATGTAATATTAAGTTGTTGAACGAACGCAACCTTTACTATAAATATCATATTAATCTTTTGTTAATGATACCTGTATTACTTAAAATAATACTTGCTTAACGAAATTAAATATCATTTTTAGAACTATAAAGCGGGTCTTTAATCTAATATTAATATAACTAATTAAATATTTTAACTTTGTAACAATAGAAGAGATTTATTGAAAATAAATCGAAGTGATTTGAAAGTTAACGATGAATATGAAATTGAGTTTAGTAAGTTACAAAATTATTTGTCTAATTGTTTGTATTGAGAGTGAATTTAGCATTAAATTATTTCGATATCTATATAATAATAATTTGTTTGTAAAATAAGTTTTTTTGTAAAAGAGATACCATTCAACTATCTTATTGCACCTATAGATATTGAACTAAACTAATCTATCAATTGGGTAAAAATAATTACATTAAATATTACGTCTGTGGTATTTAATAACTACAGTAATTACGATTGATTTTAATTAAGGAGGTTGAAAAGTGCGGGCTTTATTGTTACGTTGGTAGACATTACAACAAAATTAATAAATTAGAGTTATTTACTAAGTAATAATATAATCTTTATTTAATAAGATACACTCGATCCAGGTAAATGTTAAACGACCTATTAATTCTTATTAAATGATTAGTATAAGAATTTACTCAGTCTCTTTAACATCATTCCACATCTTAATAGGTTAGACCGAGTCAAAATAAGAGAGTTACTCTTATTAGACTGTACCGAGAGAGGAAAAAGGCAATCTACAGTCATAAATTGTTGTCTATATGAGACTTGCTATTGAAGTACATTTCACTCACAAATTTTTCCGATAATGTACCAAGGTAGACTGATAGGGTAATTAATTACACAGTATAATCTAGCTTTATTGTTAGAGAGTATTTATAAGGTATTAATAATACTATGTAGCCGTATATTTCAACTAGAAGGACAATATTAAGGTTATTAATACAGATGTAAGGGGATATTAGTGTATATTAAATTCGTATACATGAGTATTGAATTACGTTATTATGTGTATACGTATATATATGTAGTGTCTATACGTATCAGTAATATACATAGATATTGCTATATATATGATGCCGTATATATCATATATGGTGGCATGTATATCAGTGTTTATGTATTGGTATTAATGGGTGTAATTTTTGAACTGAAAATTCAATTAATCAGTTTATCAGTAGTTTAACCCTTTCGTTATTTAAATATCGGAGTTATTTAAATATTGGAGGTCAAAATTCATCTACAATTCGTCTTAGTTTCTAACACATAAATCGTTCTATTCAGTTAAAGCAATTTCCGAATATTTGATTCACAGGATTAATCTATAATTCCCTTTATAGTATCAAATCAAATATAAAAGTTTTTAGAAAAATATTAGTTAATTAATAGAAGTATTAACCTGTTTTGAGGAAGTGAAGTAGAAGTCAAGTCATTATGGTCTAAATATGTTGGGCTACACATGCGCTACAAGGGTAAAAACAAAGAGATGCAAAGGAGTAATCTCAAGCAAATCTCAAAAAATTACCATAGTTCGGATTATAGACTGAAACTCGTCTATATGAAGTTGGAATCGTTAGTAATCGTGAATTAGTATGTTACGGTGAATGACCTATCAAACTTTGCACACACCGCCCATCACGCCCGAAGAGTTGTGACGGCTCTAAACTTGAACATGAGGTGTTGAGTTCGTTAATCTGTGTTTTAACATACAGAGCTTTTTGATTTAAAGAATTCTTTAAATCAAATAGACGGGCTATATTAAAGTATTTTAATACTAAGAGCGCACCTTGATGGTGAGTTAAAGACGATACGGTAATTTGGGCGAAGTTGACACAAGGTAATGGTAGGGGAACCTGTTGTTGGATTACACATAATTTAATTTTTAATTTGTATAAACTCTTTAACTTTTACAAAATATTAAGATACGTCGCATTAAGAGGATGCCTAGATGTTCGACTTAGGTAAGGTGTGGAGAGCCTATATTTATTGTGAGTATTGGAACTATTGGGAACAATAAAAATAATTATACTAATAAAGTGAAGTGAACCAACTCATTAACTTTATATTTAAAAATCAACTGAGAAAGGGAGAGTAGCGGTGAGCGAAATTCTACAAGCCCAAGACCCCCCCTTGAACTAACCATTGAATAATATCGTTTAACAGATAACCATAGAAGGTGAAAGTCCTGTAATTTAGTGATCTATTAGGGGTATAGTTTAGTGGTAGAACAGCGGCCTTCAAAGCCGCATGCGTGGGTTCGATTCCTTCTACCCTTGTTATGTTAACAATGAATAAAGCTAAAAGAGCTATGAAAGCTAAAAAAGCTAGCACATTAAATTGAATAAACTTTAATAAAATAAACTTTAATAAAATAAAAATTAAAAAGAAACGTATTTCTCCTTTACTTAACATTACTACTCAATCTAAAGTATTTATATACGCCAATATTTTAAATCGTTCCTTACTTGAATTGCCAGCACTCGAATTAGATTTAAACGGGTCGGTAAATAATGTTCTATTGTACACTAAAGCCAATTTTAATCTCATACATAAGCAGACAAAAGTTAATAATAAACTTATAAAAACCTCAAAAAAATTACTCACTCAATCAAAAATTAATTTAGATTTGATAAAATTAACTGAAGGTCGTATCGACTCTTTAACTATAGCAAATAATGACCTTATATTTATGAATTATGAAATCTGAAATTTGCAAAGACCGACTTATATTAATAATTTATTTATTAAAAAATACTTTTCAATGAATTTAAATCACACCATTCGTAATTCTTATATTAATAACCTTTTTCGCCAAACTAAAGAGTTTTTAGAAACTAGTAATCGTAGACGTAGGCATGATCTTGATTTAAAAGCTAATCACGCAAAAAAACTACTTATTCGAATTATAAGAAACCGAAACGGTGTAGATTTCACTTCAAAAAGAAAAGAAGAGCAGATTTACAGAGATAGAGTCCGACGATGAACTAAAAAATTCCTAAAAAGGGGTCGGTTAACTAAAGATCAACGGGTCATATACTTTCATAGACAGCTCAAAAGGGAATTTTTAAGTCATTCTATGACCTTTCGAGCATTAAATTCCGTTGCTAAAGCTAAAACTATTAAACCTATTAACACATCATACTCCCTTCGCAAAGAGTTTAAGTTAATGACTAAAGTCTCTTTATTAAAAAAGAAGATTAAAATCAAAAAACAAAAATCTAATTTACAAATAGAGGTAGCATCACGCAGGAGAGATGAGAGAATTAAAAAATATTTTCTTAAAAAAAATTCGATTAAAAAACATCTGACACTATTCATTCAAACGTCGGGAATGTTATTTTGACGAAGAAAAAAAATAAAGGGTAAACGTAAACGTGTGATACGGGGTAGAGAATGAGAGCATAGAGCTTATCGAACTATTAAGCGAACTTATTTTAGAAAGTCTAAAATCGCGTTTTCACCTTTTAAAGCTTCAAAATTAAAATATAATTTAAGACCGCTAAAACTTTCTAAGCGCTTTAATTACTTTGCTAAATGAGTATCTAAGTCAAATTCACCTCTTTTCCAAAAAACTAATCCCCTATATTTTACTATAACCTCGAGCAATGTTTCTAGATGATATTTACAGCAATTTAAAACTCCCAACTCCTTAGTTAAGTTATACAAATTAGATTATAATTATAATTTAATTTATAATTTTATTCGTCGTGAAAGCAGTTTTATTATTACCGAATTACTAGGCCTAACTAATTATATTTATAATAACCAATCGATGAGTTTCAATACTAATATCTTTAACTTTAATCGGAACTCTTTATTAAGTGTAGGGGATTTAATAAAAAACAAGGTAGAGGGTGTTATATCTGAAAATAAATTTGAGGAGAGAAGTATAAAGAACATCTTAGCTAATCGATATTATGTGTTAGGGTCACTGTATATTAACAAGCGAAAAACTAAAAAGTTACTTACATTGAATAATGTAGTTAATTTCTTACCTCGTTTTACATTTTCGTTACAAATAAAACATTTTTTTAGAAATTTACGAGATAAAGCTGTTTCCTGTTTTTATTATGTTTCTCCCGAGGAGTTTTTTATCTCATCAGTTTTATATATCGGATCTCAAACTAAATTTATTCCTTTATATGGTTTAAAGACGATAACCCCTACGAGAGTATTAGTTCCTAAAAGGGGTATTATTAATGTCACTAAAACAAATATTAACGATAACTTACTAGAATTAAATTATGATAATCATTTATCAGTACCAACTTACCTTAATAGAACTAGAAATGTAACGACTTTGTTTTCAACACTTCAACACTCCTTAGCATCGACAAACCATCCTAATTCTAAATATACCGAGATTTTAAGTATTTTTAAAAATACTTTTAGTAAAAATACTTTTACTAATATTCCCAACTCTAAGGTCGGTATTAGTTCGCAAATGTACCTGATGTTTAATGATGTTAGGTATTTTACAAATTTATATAGTAATTCACTATTGTTTAAATATTTTTTTTGAAATAAGACAAACTTAAACACTAAAATAGATCAGATTCTTACAACATCATTAGTGAATACCTCTTTATCTGATATGGGTAAGTTTAAATTTAGTAATAGAATTAACTTTTACCGAAACTCAAACTTATGACCTGTTAGTAACTTTAGATACACAGTTAAAAAACGTGTTCTCAAACTATTACATTATAACAAATTTTTACCACCTCTCATTATGTGGTATTATGATACACTTATTAAATTTATGGAATTTCATAGTGGTAAAAAAGTTTACGTCAATTTTAACCCCTTTGTAGAGCAGTGAGTCACATATCAAGACAGAGCATTACTTTCTTTATTTTCAACGCGTGTAATAGGATTTCAAAAAATATTAGGGCATAGGATTTTCGTCCAAGAAGCGTTATTAATTTTTATGATGGCGTTTAGATATAAAGATCCAACTTTTTTATCAAATTGAATAAAAGCTATGTTGTACCGATTAAGTTTTTGAAAATATAGGTTAATATTCCGATACTTAAAGTATTGTATGTATTACTTATTTTTTGATTATTTTGAAGAATTGGAATTTAAAGGTTTAAAATTCACTGTTAACGGAAAAATCGGTGTTGCCGGTAATGCACGAACTCGTACTTTATTTTATGCAATTGGTGAAACAAGTCATTCTAAAGTTAACAATCGTGTTTTATCACACTTTACAACTATAAATTCTTTTACCGGAGTAATGGGTTTTAGATTAACATTCTACTTTTAATAATTTTTTTGTATGCGAACTATGGTTGAATACCAATGACTTGAATCCTATTTAAACAACGACTCTTTCTGATTAGAAGATGTATTAAGTTGAGACGATACAATAGACCTATTTTTAGCTGATGTAAGTTTAATATCTTTTTTAATGTCACCTTTTTTTATAAATACTCATTTATTTTTAGATTCACTAACTAAAATGTCGTTTATTGATATTTTATTTTACAGTGAAACAGATACTTTAAACTCATCTCGTGAGTTATTTGATTTTTTAATGTGAGATTTATCATCTTACGTTAGTAGTAACTTTTTCATTTTTCAATTTATTTTTTATACAGATTACCAAGATTTTTTACTGACTAGTTCACATCATTCACCTGAATTAAATTTAGCTATTATTGACTACGTAACAACCTATTGACTTAGCTATATAACTAATTATACACCCTCAGCCGTTTTTGACGTCTATTATGACTCACTAAGTAGTTCATTATTTTCTCAAGTAACGGATTTTATCATTATGTCGATTATTTTTAGTTGTATTTTTATTCTAGTTTCTCGATCATTACATATTTTCAATTGAAGTGATCTAGTTAACTTTTACGAAACTCGAATTAATTACTGATTATTTTCAGTTTCAAGAGAAACTCGAGTTCAGTTAGAAGCTATATTAGTAGCTTTTTTTTTATATTTTTTATACTTTAGTATGGCTATAATGACCTTTGATGACGATCATGAAGAAGTTATAGAATTAGTGAATTACTATCTATTTAACGGTATTTTAGGTATTATTGTATTTATATTTTTTAAAGCCTCAATTCATTCGTTAGTTTTACTCGAACCTACTGTATTTGATGGTCGTACAGTATTAATGTTTGTGAGCCAATTCCGTCGAGACTTAATAAATTTTGGATCATTCTGTTTGCGTTTGTTAACACTTATGACCAGACTTAATATTTATGATATGAATGATGATATTACTGATTCATTTTATATTTTCTTTGCGGATTTTACAGATGATAACTACTTGGATAGTTCCGTTGCAGCAGAGTTCAGTAATTTATTTTATGACGATGATAATGATGACGATCAATCATTTTTTTTTGAAGATGAAGTTGATTTTCAACACGACTTTTTCGTTTATTATTTTTTAGCTTGAGGTAAGTTGTTTTTTTTTGCGTTTTTTATTCTAGAAGAGGTTGTTCGAGTATCACTTGCTTTATACATTACTTATTCTATTGTGTTTGAACTTCAATCTCATAGCCGTACATATGTTGAAGACAGATTTTTAGGTTTAAAATGTTATAATCCAATCAAAAATAACTCATTTAAAATAAATGAACTTAAATAGATTTTCGAAAAATGTGTAAATTTTATACTAATAATAAACATCATATAGTTGATAAAGCTAAATTTCACCACCTCCTCGCGTCATCATTTGATCTATTAACAATTAAACGTAAAAAATTGAAAACAGGATCTACTACCTTTGTTTTTAAACAATTATTTTACGGTGAGTGATTAGTTAAAGAGTGGTTTGAGATGGAATTTGTATCACAAACCAGTCCTTATGAGTTACGTAAAAAAATTGAAACTACACTTAAAATGTTAGACTGAGCTTGAGATTTTAACACTTGTTTAATTTTAATAGTTTTTTTTGGTGTAAGTTTTAACTACTTTAGTCCTATTATTGAAGATTACTACTGTATATACATTGCGGGTGGGTTTGAGCCTACTGTTATTCGTGTAGGTTTGGAACATGTATTCGCGATGGCAGAGCCTATAAAAATTGGTAGTTGTGGTGATATAATCTATAATTTAACTTCTACCTTTGTCGATTTGGCTTTAGTTTTAGAACTTTTTTAACATAATAAATTCTTAGTTATACAGTAATCAAGTTACTTATTTTGTTTTTAGGTGATTTAAACACACTATTTTTCTTTTTCTTCTTAATCCTTGGTAGTCTACTGCTTAACACAAATACCTCGATACATTTACTACTAACTGCTGAGCTTTTGTGAATAACCCTTTACTTAATAGTATTATTTATAGGATTAACTTACGATAATTTAAATGTACTTTCATTAACTTTTTTTTTTCTTATTTTTTCGGCTATTGAATTTGGAGTTGGTTTAGTTTTATTACTGTTACAACACATACTTCTACGAACTATAAACTTAAATGATAATGAAGTGAATGTATTTAAATTTATAAACCGATTTAATCGAAAAATTAATACTAATAGGATTGATTGAAAATTATAATTTTATACACATCTTTTTATGCTATTCTTTACTTCAACCTACTCATTACTTTTATGACCAACACTTGTCTGATTAAAAGCACGAATTTTATATATTGCAAATAATTGAATCTATACTACAAATCACAAACGAATTGCTGTAAACTATTTTTTTTTTGTTAAATTTGCTGGTATTGTTGGATCAGTATTGGCTACAATAATCCGGTTAGAAATGGCTTACCCAGGTGTCGGTATTTTAGCGGGTGATAGTCTTCAATATTTAAGCGTTGTCACAGCACATGCTGTCGTAATGGTTTTTTTTATGATTATGCCTCTAATGTTCGGTGCTTTTGCTAATTTTTTATTACCCACACAGTTAGGAGTGCATGATGTTGCGTTCCCACGTCTCAATAGTGCCGCTTTTTGATTTTTACCAGCTGGCTTAATCATGCTATGTCAGTTAGTTTGTCTTGATCGTCGATATCAACGTATGAACTGTTTTAACATACGCGAAATACAATCTATTTTAAAAGGTCGTCATTTTAGCGATAATGTTAGTATTCACGAATTTCATGACTATATAGATAATACTGTCATTTCGTTACGCTTTAAAAACAATAATATATCTACTAACAAACCAAAAATTCTTTTATTTTTTGAAAACGGTATTATTAATTTTAAAGTAATAAACGATGAATTTTATTTACCTAAAGTCGAAAATCAATTATCAGGTTTTACTTTTTTAAAATCAACCTCTTTTACCACCACATTATTAAAGTTTCTAGATAATTACTGTCCTTCGGTTATTGGTATGTTCGCTACAGGTAGTTTAAATAGTTCAGTTTTTAACTTATCGAACATGTTTCATTATTCTGAACTTACTTTTTTTACAAACATCCTAAATTTATCTCTCGATTCACTAAATAATAAGTTGACAAATATATTTTCTATTAACTCGTTTACATCCACTAGATCAAGTAGCTTTAATAATAAAGGTTTTAGTTTTTGAACCTTTGCTAACGACTACGTAAACTTAGTAATAGACAATTTTAGTTTTAAAAATGTACAGCTTTTAAATTACAGGAATTTTTTTTGTATAACAACGTACACCAACTTAATGGGTTTAAGGGACGTTCAGTTTTTAACTCTTGAGTTACTCAGACCTACTTGAACTTATAATAATTCACTTTTTGATGAAAAGTTTGTTAGCTTTTATACAACTACTTTTTATAAAAATTGAGTTGCTTTGGATCTTAAAAACTTGATGTTAGGTAATGATGGTGAAATTGCTACAAATTTTAGAGATCAAAAATCTCAAATTATGGTCTTTAAGTACAATTACAAAGTCGGTGACTACTGCTCTAAAGCTTATAGAATTATGTATCCATCTATGTTTAATACAATTAGTCAAATAACGGGTGGAGTTAGAAGATCTGCTTGGTTTTTTTCTGATACATTCTCAGAATTATTTGAAGAAAATTTTAATAATTATATTGAATCCTTTAACTTTAACCGTCTATCTGAAAAGAGCCCTGAATTAGTCTACTTTGGTAACACAAACGGATTTTTTAACTTTTTTAATACCTTAGTAGATTCAGAAAATTTTATTAACCAAAGGTGAGTTTCCGTTAATGCAATTGATCAAAAATTTTATAGAATGTTTAGTACAAGTACTATGCAAGAACGTATTTACAATAACTGACGTCAATTAAAATTTACTCGAGAAGCTTGAAGATGTAAATTATTAGCCGCTCGTCATCAAAAAACACTTTATAGACGATATTTAAACGAGGATGGTGTCATTTGAATGGTTGAAAAAAATGCTCGAGATGTCCTTCCTGGTTGAGCTATGATCACCCCTTTTTCCGCACGAACTAAATTTACTGCAATCGGAAAAGTTGATATTGGTTTAATGGGTGTTTTTTTAGTTCTAAACTCTTCAATAGTTAGTTCAGCAAATTTTTTAGTTACATATCGTTATTTATCTACTTTAAATAATCGAAAAATGAGAGATGCTCGATCCTTTTTTACTGAAGGTGTTATGGTTGCTTCGTGAATGATGATTGCCGCTAACCCTATGTTAGCAATCGGTATTTTAATGTTGTTATCTGATCGTCATTGACAAACTTCATTTTTTGATTATTCAGGTGGTGGTGATACCGTGTTATTTCAGCATATGTTTTGATTTTTCGGTCATCCTGAAGTTTATGTTATAATGATTCCAGCCTTTGGGTTTAATAACACTATACTCTCCTTTTATTTACGTAAAAGAGTTTCAGCTCGTGCAAGTCTTATGTACTCAATGTACACAATCGCTTTCTTAGGTTTTTTTGTTTGAGGTCATCATATGTACATGGTTGGATTAGCTCATACAACAAGAATGCTTTTTAGTACATTAACTGTTATGATTTCTGTTCCCGCCGCAACTAAATTAATGCACTGATGTGTTACTTTAGTTAACAGCTCTTTTTGAGTCGAATTACCTTTCCTCTTTACTCTACTCTTTATTTTCTTTTTTGTTTCGGGTGGTATTAGTGGTATGGCTGTTGCTCATACAGGTATGGACATATTATTCCACGATTCTTTTTATGTAATCGGTCACTTTCACGTTATGTTTGCCGGAGCTGCTATGTTTGCTTCGTTCGGTGCATTTTATTTCTACTTCCCTTCAATTTTTGGAGTAAAATTTAGTCGTATTTGAGGTTATCTACATATAACTTATTTTTTATTAGGTCAATTAATGACTGTTATACCGATGTTCTGATTAGGTTATTCAGGTATGCCCAGACGTATTTTAGATTACCCAGCTTCATTAGGTGGTTGACATGCTATTGTCTCCGCAGGACATCTTTTAAGTATCGCTGGTTTAATGGCTTTCTTTATTATGATTTTTGATAGCTTACGTCAAGGTCGTGCGGCTACTAGAAATAGTTTTGGTATATCACGTTTCAATACACGTTTCAATTTTTATTTATATGAAATTGCTCGTACTCGATTTGTTCAAAGAAAAGGTTGATACGTCTCTCGATATAACAGGACGGATAGTCTATCTTTAAATAAACTTAATTACGTAAATCACGAGTTATTAGAAACTTCATTATACTCTTACACCTTTGTAAAAACAAAATAATACTACCTTTTACAATAAACACGGCGTAACACTTATAATGTTGTCACGAATTACTGTATGGATTTAATGATTAACGAAATGTTCTTCCTACAGACACTGTCTTTAGCCACCTTAATCTTTTTTATAAGTACTTATAATATAATAACATTGTGGTATTTAGCTGGTATCTACTTAATCTTATCTGGGTGTTGACTACTGTTGGATGATGGTGATATTTTTATAGGATTTTTATGAGTTATTGATTTAGGTGTTGGTCTAGTATTTTTTATTTTTATACTTCACTATTCAACATTTTTACATCAAAAAGCTTTTGTTAATAAATCTAGTCGAGAATTATCTTTCCTAATTTCTTCAGTCTTCTCATTTTTAATTTTTTTATATTTCTTTACAAATCCCATAGACAGTGACTATTACAAAGGTTTTTCAAAAACGTGATTTTTTTTTATCAGTTGATACGATTATTACGATTTTTTTTATTCGAGTATTATAACCGATTTAAATTTACTGCGAGAAATATATTTTTATAATAATAGTTTTGAATTTTTCATTATAAATTTTATGCTGTTTTACGGTATTGTATCGAGTATTTTACTTTGTTTTCTTATAAAAAGAATCTTCGCTTTTTTAAATTATAGTCAACTTGTAAATTATAATTTATTAACTTACACTAACTCTACTTATTTTATTCGAAATCAAAACTTTATTAAACAGCAGTCGACATCTACGGGAACAAGGGTTTGAGTAAAAACTAAAAACCTAACACTGTAATGATATTAAAGTTATCGTGATTAAGTATAGCTGATAATACAAATATAAGATGATTACAAGTTTTTCACTTGTACAAAGGTTTTAATCGTAGGAGGACGAGTTTAGGTTTTTTTATTAAAGGTTCTGCTCGAGTTGTTGAACCCCCTCGTATCGAATATAAAGGATTTAAATTTAAATTTAGTCGCAAAGGGGATATTTGTCGAGGTATTATTGTCAGGACAAAATTCCCTACTAAGCGACTTGATGGGTCGGTACTTCTATTTCGAGTGAACAGCCTTTTAATAATTAAAAAAAAACAGGATTTGAGATCAAAGTATGTTTTTGGACCTGTATCTGCAACCATACAAAGGAAAAAATTTAAATCTATATTTCGTACTATTCTTTAGTACAGATAAGGTGAATATAGCTCAATTTGGTAGAGCACTGGATTGTGGCTCCAGAGGTTGCAGGTTCAAGTCCTTCTTTTCACCCACCTTTAATACTATACTTTTATGAGTTGTTGAACCCACCTAGCTGATAACACTCCCTGATTGAATGAAATGTGACTACTACAAAATAATTTACTATCGACAGTAATGTCTAGTAATCTATTCTTACTTTACGATTTAAATATATATACAACATTGAATTTATTAACTAACCACTCTAGCTATACATACTACTCGTCCTCTTTACAAAACGCCTCAAATTATTTAAACTCCGCGAATCATGAAGTCTCATCACCTGCCATTATAGATCTCGTCAATCACCTAGACTCCTTTAGTTTTGAAATCTCTTCTCCGGATATTGTTAGCAATCTCGCATCTTATTGTAATCATGTAGTTACTAGTAGCCCTAAAATAAGTTTTATAAAATCACAATGACTGGATATGGCACCTGAGTTTACAAGAGTTGAGACTCAAATCCGTCGTCGTCATATTAGATTCCCTCACTTAACTCGTGAACAGATCTGAGAAACGATGAACAGTTGTGGTTTTGATATGTTAGAAATGACCAATGCCATGTATGACGATAAGGATCGAATACCAATCGATTATTCCAATTTATATAACCATAAGGGTAAAATAATTGATGTTACTACTTTATCGGTTTCGGAAGTTTGTAAACTTGCATGTGAAATCGACGACATTGATGTTTTTGAATCGTTAGAGCATATACGGACTACATATATGGCTGCAGCTCCTAATGTAAAACTATATTACCCAGAAGCTTTTATTGCTTCACCATCATTTATTCACAACGATTTAGCTTTTTTACATATACTACAATATCAATATTGATTATGATTCTTTTTCATATTTTTAATTGTATTTTATGTTATAAGCTTCTTATGTGTCGTTCGATGATGCGCTTCTCGCAATCAACCTAGGAGGGAAACTAGGGGTGTTAGTCGTTCAAAGTGTGGAGATTTAATTACTGCCACAGTTCCAGTTACATGGGCTTTATCTATAATTGTTAGTGAAACAACAGATGCTACAGATTTTGCAGATGGTTTTGGTACAGCAGAAATAATTGTTGGTGTAAGGGCTTATCAATGAGGTTGAGAATACTACTATCCTAAAAATATTGATTTGAACTACAACTTAAAACCATCTTACGCATCTTTTGTAGGAAATTCCTTAAAGTATAATACAAGTACTGAAAAAACAATAGCAACTCGAAGTATTTGAAGATTTTATCAAAATAAAACCACCGATCAAGTCATTTCGCCAGCTCATTTTTTAGTTATGCCTTTAGACAACTCAAAATTGTTAAATTTTATGGATTTTAATACTATTGGTACGGATTCGTTAAAAGAGTCAGATGCTTTTAAAAAAATTCGTTTACATTCTAAAATTTATACCACAAATTTAGTTCATACACCATCCGTATTTACTCATAAGTACAATAAATTAAGCTCGTATTTTAATACTCAAAATAATTTAGAATCCGCATTAAATTACGGTATCGAAAAACAACACACTTTAACATCATCCGCCGCCACTGGAATTATTAATTCAGTACTTTTGGACATGAATAGTATCGATAAACTACTAAATTCAAATTTACAGTATACAACTAAAAGTTTAAAAACGAACGTTTTTAACGAAACTTTAGATACATGAGCTAAGGCTAATAGTAATAATAATCAATCGTTAGTTAGTGAATCCAATAACTTAGCGCATCTTATGCAAAAAGTCAACACTTTTAATAGTAAGAATTTACAATTAATTTTATCCTATCCCGATGTAGTTAAAGCATTAACTAAGACTAAATACCCTTTAAACAAATTAATCCATTCTCAATTGTTTACAAAAAACTTAATAAATAAGCAAAGCTTATTAAATTCATTATCAACAGAGTCGACCTTTTCATCATCTACTAACTTCGTCAATTCCAATCTATTTAATACGGCAAATACATCAAAAAACTTATTAATAAACTCTTCAAACAAGAGTTTTTCTTTTGATAGACAAAGTATTAGATCTTACAAGGGGTTTAATTTAAAAAGCACAAACTTAAACTTATCCAGCGGTTTAAACAGTTTAGATTCAAATTTAAGTAAATTCAATCTTAATAGTAGTACTAACAATTTATTGTCATATTACGCATTAAGTAAATTAAACTGAATAGATTTAAATGCGTTCAACAAATTAGCTTCAAATCGCGTATATTATTTACCCTCATGTCCACCTATTATTAGTAATAACCCTCACATTTCAAACTTAACTTTTGATAAAACAAGTAGTCAATCATTAGCCGTAAGTTTTAAACAAAATAAAAAATTACTAAAAATTACTAACACTAAAGGTTCTGGAGAAGAAGTTGTAGCAAACGTCCTATTAGCTAATAAGATTGAGAATGCATTACCTGCACTACGTTCTAATTTTTGACAAATGTTTTGAGCAAATACTAACCCAGATTTACGAATAGGATCTTCTGTATCAGCGGCATTTAATCAAGAACTATTTTACTTACCAGTTTTTACTACCTATGCAGATTACGATTTCAAAAATTTACAAGCGTTGGAAATGCTTGAAGAATCTTTTTGAGAAACTAGTTTTTCTAGTTACAATCACTTAGATTATTTAAATATTTCAAATTTAACCAAAAAACCATTTAAAACTTTTACTAACGATATTGAGTTAGAATTGCCTCGAACTATACGAGACTTTAGAAATGATAAAAAATTAATGGTAAGTGTCCCGTTTTTTAAAGATTACTCATCATTTGGTGAAGTATATTCTAACTACATTCAAAGCGATGATTTAGTAACTCCCGCCTCTTTGATACCTTTAAAAGATTACAATTTAATTAATTTCACCGACTATTTAAATAATCTTGATGATTCATATTTAAACTTTAAACAAACAAATAATTTATTTATAACAAACCTCTTTTTACCACTAAACTTAAACACTCATTTTAATTATCCGCAATCCTATTTATCAGTATTGAATAATTTCCGAGGAGATTATCAAGACTTTAGTTGACATGTCGAAAATTATAACGTAAACAGTGATGTTATAACCCCTAATCAACAAATATTATTTGATAATTTCGCTAAAGATGATAACCAAGGTATTAATATATCAAGATTTTCAAATCCAATTACTTTACGAAGTACTGCACGAAACTCACTTGTAACTTTTGCTGCTCTTCAAAAAGTTTTTAGATCATTCTTAGACGAAGGTAGATCACTTTCGTCTTTAACGACGTTCAGTAATTTAGGTGTTGAACAACCTTTTATTACCAGTTCGAAAATATCTTTCGAAAAGTTACTTGGTAAAAATAAAGAAAGCTTTTATAATACTAGTTTCTACGTTAATAAAAATTTTAAAGTTTTTAATGATTTAGCTAGTTCCAATACATCATTAAATACCTATTTTTTTGATTTCCCATTTTTACTATCCGTTCAAAGTACCGTTTCACGTGCTATGTGATTTGATTGATATTCTAAATGATCATTTTTAGATGTTCAAGCTGCACCAGGTTCAAAATATTCCATTGTAGGAGTACCATTCTATAAAAAACATTTCGATTACAATGTTGATAAAAACGATGGTTTAACTGAGACTGAAAATTATTTTAATCGGATATCTTATGCTAGAAAAAATTATTTGTCAACCTGAGCGTATACCCCTTATTTAGTTACCAGAGCAAATATTTGATCTAGTAATACGAAATTTGATATCTTTGACCACAGTGATAATTTACTAACATTTAAGACAATTTTTAAAGCCATGGCATGACATTGAGAGTCGTTAGGTCGAACTCAAAATACTTCAGAATATTTTACACCAACCTTCTCTAATTCTCAAAAAAATACATGACGACCTTATAAATCTGTCCAAGCGTATGTTTATAATATAAATATTTTGACTGATTTACTTACTCATCGAGAATTTTTATTAAGACAATATTTAGAGAAGAACAATAAAATCATTGATTTACCTAACGTCCTTCTTACACGTCCTAAAAACCCACTCTTAAAAGAGTTAAAATCATCATTTCTTTTAATAGACCCTATAACGTATAATTCGGAATACTCACGAGAATTTTATATAACTAAAGTCTCCTATTTTAATTACTTATTGTTTAAGAATTGAGTTATAGTTAATCAAAAAGCCTTATTCAATTCTCCTATTAATATGAGATTAGTGAATGATTACCTATTCTTTTATTTCTTAAATAATAATACAACAATTGAATTGGGTAACAATACTAATTTATTCAAAAGTCAGTATAAACCTTTAAAACGTGGTATTTCTAATTTACTACGATTACATGGAACAGGTGCTGTAGCTATGCCAATAGAAATTAGACTACAAATTTTAGCATCCTCACGAGATGTTATCCACTCTTGAGCTATACCCTCCGCTGGTATTAAAATCGATTGTATCCCTGGGTACACTTCTCATCGAATTATGACCTTCTTTACACCGGGAATTTATTGAGGTCAATGTATGGAAATCTGTGGTCGTTTTCATCATTGAATGCCTATTGTAGTTTATTTTATGAAACG
>JACCED010034547.1_pt1 | contig 37309 bp, 29 predicted proteins | sample 7455021 | NCBI WGS metagenome assembly JACCED01 (sample SAMN15323456, study PRJNA562643) | freshwater metagenome | isolation source: river surface water | place: USA:Blue River Watershed | collected 2017-08-19
CGCGTGCTCCGAGGGATGGCCGTTTTATCGAGAAAATCGGTACTTACAACCCTATCACCAACCCAGCTACAATTGATTTAGATGTTAACAAAGCCGCTCAATGGTTATTGAACGGAGCTGAACCAACCGACACTGCACGTGCGATTTTATCGTACAAAGGTGCTGCTTACAAGAAGCATTTGCAAGTAGGTGTTCGTAAAGGCGCAATTTCACAAGAGGAAGCAGACAAAAAGTTTGCGACTTGGATGGCTGAAAAAGATGCGAAAATCAACGCTAAGAAATCAAACTTAGCAGATGCTGCGTCTCAAAAGAAAGCTGCAGAGATGAAAGCTGAAACGAAACGTAAGGAAAGTATCGCTGCGAAAATCGAAGCAAAAAACACTGTAGTAGAAGCAACTGAAGAAGTAACAGAAGAAGCAGCAGAAACTGCAGCTGATGCTACTGAAACAACTGAAACTGCTGAAGAATCAGCAGCGGAAGAGACATCTGCAGAATAATAATGATCTTCCCCCCGAAAACTACCACTGTTGGGAAAATCGTTTCCAAACACGGATTTAAGGGGAATCTCAATATTCAAATTGAGTCAATCTTTTTTGACGAATTAAATGAGGGGGATTACCTTTTTGTCATCATCGACCAAAAAGGTGTCCCCTTTCTTATTGAATCCCTCAATGCCAACAAACAAATTGTTAAACTACAATTTGTTGATACCGAAATGCAAGCGTTAGAGCTTGTTGGGAAACCCATTGCCATCCTCTTTCATGAGGATCATCAAGAAACAAACAACAACCCACTTGATGAATTTCAACTCTTCGACCAAAACAACCAATACATTGGACATATCAAGGGAATAGAATCTTATCCCGGACACGATATGCTCGTGCTGATTTGCGAAAATCGCGAAATTTTAATCCCTTTTATCGAAGAGTGGATAACCAACTTAGATGAAGATTCACGAACTTTGCAAATGACACTTCCTGAAGGACTCACAAATCCAGAAGAATATGAAGATTGATATCATTTCCGCAGTTCCAGAATTACTCCAAAGTCCTCTCTCTCATAGTATCCCCAAAAGAGCTGTTTCAAAAGGACTTGTGGAAATAAATTTTCACAATCTCCACGATTTTGGAATTGGGAAATACAAACAAATCGACGATACTCCTTTTGGTGGTGGTGCTGGAATGGTTCTCATGCCAGAACCTTTATCGAACTGCATCGAATTTTTAAAAAGCACAACCCATTATGACGACATTGTTTATCTCACTCCAGATGGCGAAACGTTCCAACAACCATTGGCCAATCAACTTTCCCTGAGTCATAACTTACTCTTCATCTGTGGTCATTATAAAGGCATAGATCAGCGAATTAGAGACTTATATGTAACAAAAGAGATATCATTGGGAGATTTTGTACTCAGTGGTGGTGAAATTGCTGCTTGTGCCATAGTAGATGCAATTGTGAGGCTGATACCAGGTGTTATTGGCAATGAAGAATCGGCTTTGAGTGATTCATTTCAAGACAATTTGTTGGCTCCTCCCCTATACACAAGACCCGAAACTTTTAAAAACATCCAAGTTCCACAGGTGCTCACCAGTGGGAATCATAAATTAATCGATGAGTGGCGTTTTGAACAATCTGTATCAAGAACAGAAAAATTACGTCCCGACTTACTCAAAAATCAAGAATGAAACTTCAATTAAAACGCCCTTTGGTTGTTTTCGATTTGGAAACAACTGGTATCAGTATAACTGCCGATAGAATCGTGGAAATTTGCATGCTAAAAGTAAATCCCGATGGCCAAGAAGAAATTCGTACTTACCGCGTAAATCCTGGCATTCCTATTCCTAAAGGCGCCAGTGATGTGCACGGCATTTACGATGCAGACGTGGCCGATAAACCTTCATTTAAGCAATTGGCTCCAGAAATTTTTCAATTTTTAAAAGATTGTGATTTTGGAGGATTTAATTCGAATAAGTTTGATTTTCCGCTGATGGTTGAAGAGTTTTTTAGGGCTGGAATTGAGTTCGATGTAGACAAGCGTAAATTTATTGATGCTCAAAGGATTTACCATTTTAAGGAACCAAGAAACCTAAAGGCAGCACTCAAGTTTTACTGTAATCAAGACCTAGAAAACGCGCATTCAGCAGAGGCTGATACTGTTGCAACTTGGCAGGTTTTAAAGGCTCAAATGGAAAAATATGAAGATATTCCGCACGACATCGATGGATTGCATAAAATGAGTGGTCAAAACAATTTAGCGGATTTAGCTGGACGATTAATTACAGATTCTACCGGTGAAATTGTATTCAATTTTGGAAAACATAGAGGAAAATCCGTTAAGGCCATCCTAAAATCTGAACCTAGCTACTACAATTGGATGATGGAAGGCGACTTCCCTCAACAAACAAAAATGGTCCTAACAAGAATCCGTTTAAGTTTGAAAAACGAATGAGCCAGAAAAATCAAATTACAATCGTTAAAGAAACAGATGACTGGTTGGTAATCAACAAACCACCATTTGTTCCATCATTGCCTGAAAGGGGTAAATTCACTGCTGAATCTGTGATGGATTGGAGCCGCAGATTTTGGCCGGAAGCAATATTATGTCACAGAATCGACAGAGAAACGTCTGGTGCATTACTGATAGCCAAACATTTAGATGCATTTAAGCATCTAACACTCCAATTTGAGCACCGAACAGTCCAAAAAAAGTACCATGCAATCATTGATGGTAGGGTATTATTTGAAGATCTTTGGGTTGATTTACCCATCAACACAGAGCAAATTGGAAAAATTAAAATTGATAAAATCAATGGGAAACCAGCACAAACAAAATTCCATACTTTAGAGTTATTCCGACATTTTACACTCATGGAATGTGAACCCAAAACTGGCAGACTTCATCAAATCAGAGTACATTTGGCTTCGCAAAACGCAAAAATTGCAGGAGATGTTCTTTACAGAAGTGTAATTCCTAAGTTAAGTACCATTAAAAGAAAAATTTCTGGGGAAGACACTGATTTAATTCAAAGATTCGCACTCCATGCTAAGAGTTTAGAATTTAACGATTTAGATGGTTCTCGCGTTTTCATAGAAACTGAATATCCGAAAGATTTCGCTGTATTTCTGAAGCTGTTAGGAAAGTACGACACTTATTCTTCATGATAAATCCTGCGCAGCTTCCACTGAAAGTCAAGCAATGGGGCAAACCTTTGAAAGCAATGCTGCTTAAAATTAAAGCCAAGCCACCTAAAAATTTAGACGATATTTTTCAAGAATTCCACGATGAAGCATTCGGTAAAATTGATTGTTTAAATTGTGCCAACTGCTGTAAAACAACAAGTCCAGAATTTTTTGAAAAAGATATTGAGCGTTTGAGTAAAGTATTTAAAATGAAACCGGGAGCTTTTATTGAGAAGTATCTTTTTCTCGATACCGATGGAATTTATGCGCTAAAGTCAACTCCATGCCCCTTTCTAGGGTCAGATAATTTTTGCAGCGTTTATGAAGATAGACCAAAGGCTTGCCGAGAATTTCCACATACAAATCACCGTAAAATGCATACCTATATTCACTTGGCTGCCAAAAACGCGGAAATTTGTCCTGCGGTTTTTGATATTCTCAATAAAATTGAGAGTTCACAAGGATATAATTCACCGAATAAAAAGGAGTTTTAATCTGAATTCGGGCAATAAAACATCAATTTTCGCAGATTTTTACAGACCTTTGCACCATTAATACTTAAGATTTCATAAGTTATTAATTTGGTTTATTCCTCCTGCAGAGATGTAGGAGGATTTTTTTTTAAAATTGGTTTTTCCACATCATGCTTTCAACAGGGCGGTTGGGTTGACCACTGTATTTCGCATTCTTTTTAGAATTATACGGCACCAATATTTCACCGTCTACAGGGAAATAAATGAGTTGCCCTATTGGCATTCCCGCATAAACCCTCACTGGTTTTTTCACTGAAATTTCAAGCGTCCAGTTGCCACAAAATCCTACATCTCCTTTTCCGGCGGTGGCATGGATGTCGATTCCCAATCTTCCTGTGCTGCTTTTACCTTCCAAAAACGGAACATGTGCATGGCTTTCTGTATACTCTTCAGTAACACCCAAATAGAAAACATCGGGTTGAAGTACAAACCCTTCTTCAGGAATTTCAAAATGCTCTATTGTATTGTGCTTTTTTGCATCTAAAACTTCATCAGTGTAAATGGCTAAAAATTTACCCAAATGTACATCATAACTATTGCTCCCTAAACAAGAGCGATCGTAAGGATTTACCACTATGGTTCCTTTTTCCATTTCCTCTAAAATGCGAGCATCAGACAAAATCATTCGGCAAAGATATGTTTTTTGAAGGATATTTTGAGGGATATTTCACAGTTAGAACAGCCCTACTAGAATCGAATGTGCGGTTCTACTTTTCCAATCTTTTGAGTAAAACTGATTGATGGCAAAGGCAATGCAAAGAAATTTGAAAGTTTGCGGATATCTCCAGTGGCTTGTTGTTCTTGATAATCTCCTCCCCAATTGGAAAAATATGCCACACCAAAAGACCAGCTCTTGGTGTCATTTTTGTTGCTAATCAAACGCAGTTGAACATTCGCAAAAATGGTGGTTCTGTTCAGTCTGATAGTGCTGTGCTTCACTTTGTAAAGCGAATTCAATGGATCTGTTGGGTCTTGAAGCATTTTTTGTCCATTTGCATCTAACACCCATTGAGAAACATTTTTCATATCTTGGTCACCACTATTGATCCAGCATTCTCCGATGAGGTAAACAGTGGGGGTTAATTTCAAACTTCCACCGAAATTATACATCAGATTACCGCTGGGCATAAAACTACCATTTAAATATCCCATGCACACGGTGAAATGATTGAAATCATCACCATATGAATAACCAGCGTATACAAGATTTGCTCTCATTTTATTTTGCTCCCCAAGAAATATACTCGTGATGCCAATGTCCCCCAAAAGCAAATTTTGATTTTTTGCAACTTCCAAGGAGTATTTTGGTGAAATGTAAGTATAAAATGGAACCACCAACCCACCTGCCAAAGTAAAATTATCAGTAATACCATATTGAAAATCGTTCATGAAGAAATTAAAGTTGTGGTAATACAATGTTTTTTTTGGTAATCCTATTCCGGATTGCATGAAAATATAACGGTAACAATGATGGTTATCTGTTGGAATTTGAAAACCAGTGGAATCCGATTTCAGAGAATCAGATTGTCCCTCAAAATAAAAAGGAACAGCATTCACTTTTAGTGAGAAAAAGTATAAAGCAATGACAAAAGCTAAGCGCATTGTGCCACAAAATTACATGAAATAAAATGGATTTAAGATAAGATTTGCCAACACTTTATAGAGGTGTCGTCGGAGCAAGTAACAAAACACGAATTGTCTAACCACAAACACGCGTTCACCGAACTTTTGTGTCCTTGGAACTTCAAATGATCCAGTACTTTTAACAATTTGAGCGAATGAGCATCCCAAATTCGGATGGTCTTGTCCATTGAGGAAGAAATTAAAAATCTATGATCGTTTGAAAATGCAAGACCATGAATGGTAAACCAGTGAGCGTCAATAGAATGTTCGAGCTGAAGATCATTATTCCAAACTTTTATTTTAGCATCCCTTCCCGCTGATACGATAAAGTTTGAATTTGCTGTCAAGGCGAAAATGCTATTCCCATGAGCTTTCCATGAGTGAAGCAATTGGAAATCCGATGTAAGTTTAAAAATTTCCGACGAACTTCCTGCAACCAACAATTCGTGATTTCGAAACAAAACCACACGTAAGCTCCTATCTGACAATTGAATAGAATTCAATTTCCTCCGATACCAATCTATTTGATGTAAAAAACCATCCCCACCAACCGTATAAATTTGGTCCATAGAAACCACGTAAATACCGAAAATACTTTTGGTATGTAACTCGAAAACAATGGGTTGAGAACCTTTTTTCAGGTAATATAATTTACCAGATTGAGTACCTGCTAAAATCATTTCTAATTCTGGCACAAAAGCCAAGCAGAAAATGGGCTCTGGAATTTGAGCAAACAACTCTCCATTTTCGTGACTCTTTGATTTCCAATGCACTACAAATCCATCAGAACCTGCAGAGTAAAATCCCTCTGCTGAATCGGAACACATACAATACACAGATTGTTTGTGGCCCGAGTAGGTACGATTCAGAGAAACATTTAACTTTGTAGGCATGTCTTTGATTGATCAATGGGAATGCATTTCAGGTACCAAACTAAAATTGTTCGAAATGCGTTCGATTTCCCAAATTTACGAAGAAACTGGCATGAAACATAGTCAACGCAATGTAGAGTCTCACACTGTTGATGAAGTCATTGGAAAATATTACACAAATCATGAATTATTGAAAGACGAATTTGGGAAGCCCTATTTAGTGCCCAAACAATTAGAGATCAATTACAGTCACACCCAGCAGTTGCTGTTTTGGGGCGAACATCCATCGAAACAGATTGGTGTGGATATAGAAACAGTACGTCCTCAATTGACCAAAATCAAACATAAATTTTGCAGGGAAGACGAGTTAGCATTTGTACCAAACACAAATGAAATTGAATATTTATTAGCCATTTGGAGCTCAAAAGAAGCCATTTACAAAGCTTATGGAAAAAAGGAGGTAGATTTTAGGGACCACATGCAAATACTGCCGTTTTCACTTTCAGAAATGGGTTATATTGAAGCCAATTTCTTACTTGATGTGACAATCAGATTCCGTGTTAATTACAGATGGAATCAAACACAATTTATGTGTTGGACACTCTTAAACGGTTAAGATTTTTTTACATAGATTCTCGCTGGATTTCCAATAACGGTGGCACCCGCCGGTACGTCCTTTGTAACAACAGAACCTGCACCAACGACTGCATTTTCACCAATTGTAAGGTTGCTCATGATGGTGGAACCAGAACCAATAGAAGCACCTTTTTGAATCAATGTTTTTTCCATCACCCAATCATCGGCAGTTTTCAATTCACCTGTTTCAGTTACTGCCTTCGGAAATCGATCGTTGATAAACGTCACCGAATGTCCCACAAAAACCCCATCCTCAATCTCTACCCCTTCGCAAATAAACGAGTGACTTGAAATTTTACATCTTTTACCGATTTTTACACCACCTTGAATTTCTACAAAAGCACCAACTTTGGTTTCATCGCCTATTTCACAATTATATGCGTTTACAAACTGGAATATCTTGGTATTGGGACCTACTTGAACGTTTTTCAAGCAGTGATAAGGGGTTTCTTTATTTAAAATTTCCATAATTCAGACTTTAAGTTGATTCTTGATTACAAAGATAACCATTTTCAAAAAAGTGATTGTCCCCCCAAAAAAAGAAAAACGATTTCTATTTCCTCGATATGTTAAATTTTAATACCTTTGAAGTCCATCATTGAATCCATGAGTAGCTGGTCGTTAGGAATATTGTGTTACAACGAAGTTGAAAATATTTCAACTACCATTCAAAAAGCGCATAGGGTGATGGTGAAAATAGGACAGCCATTCGAAATATTGATTATTGATGATGGAAGTTCCGATGGTTCACAGGCATTAATTAAAGCCACCATTTCAAGCATACCAGAGGCCAAGCTAATAGAGCATGTTGTCAACAAGGGCATTGGGGAGGCACTTCACACGTTTTACGGAAATGCAAAAAATGAAAACGTGGTTTATACACCTGGCGATGGTCAATTTGATTATGATGAATTGTTTTTAGTACCCTCTTTTAAAGCGGGATATTACGTTTCATTTTACCGTATCGAAAACACCACTTATTCATTGTTTCGCAATATTTTAACGTTAATCAACAAAAAAATCAATGCTGTTTTTTTAGGTTTAAAATTGAGGGACGTTAACTGGGTGAAAATTTATAAATTGGAGGATTTACAATCACTCAATTTGGAAATCCGCAGTTCACTCGTAGAATCTGAAATTTCGGCAAAATTGTTCTTTTTAGGGCGGAAAATTATAGAAATAGAATCAAAATATTTACCAAGGGCATTTGGACAGAGCAAAGGAGCATCTTGGGCGATTTTGAAAAAAGCCATTTTTGATACACTGCTTCTCATTAGAGTGATTGGCAAATTCAGACGGAGTCAAAAAAACAACCGTTTTTTGAGCTAAAATTAAACATTTTTTAAAGGGTTTGGGCTCAATTAATCCGTGTTATTCACTCTAAATTCAGTATATTTGCAAGTTTTTTATGCAGAATATACGTAATTTTTGTATCATCGCTCACATCGACCATGGTAAAAGCACCTTGGCAGACCGCTTGTTGGAATATACTAAAACCATAGACAAGCGACAAATGCAAGCGCAGTTGCTCGATGACATGGACATTGAAAGAGAGAGGGGCATTACCATTAAAAGTCATGCCATTCAAATGAACTATGAGCTAGATGGTCAAAGTTATGTATTGAACTTAATCGACACCCCAGGTCACGTAGACTTTTCATATGAAGTGAGTCGGTCTATAGCAGCTTGTGAAGGAGCATTGTTAATTGTAGACTCATCGCAAGGAATTGAAGCTCAAACTATTAGTAATTTATTCATGGCTTTAGAGCACAATTTAACCATCATTCCAGTTCTCAATAAAATAGACCTTCCCGGTTCTATGCCTGAAGAAGTGAAAGATGAAATTGTGGATTTAATTGGTTGTGAAAGGGATAGTATTTTGGCTGCATCAGGAAAAACAGGTGCAGGCGTTTATGATATATTGAGAGCAATTATTGAGAGAATTCCGGCTCCAACTGGTGATGAAAACAAGCCATTAAAAGCATTGATTTTTGATTCTGTATTTAATTCATTCCGAGGAATCATTGCCTACTACAGGGTGATGGATGGTGTGATAAAAAAGGGTCAGCATGTGAAGTTCATGAACACAGGAATGGATTATTTGGCCGATGAAGTGGGCGTTTTGAAGTTGGAAATGTCGCCAAAAAATGAGATCAAAGCAGGTGACGTTGGATATATTATTTCTGGTATCAAAGATGCAAAGGAAGTAAAAGTTGGTGATACCATTACGGATTTCAAGAACCCTTCGCCAGACCATATCAATGGATTTGAAGATGTAAAACCAATGGTTTTCGCTGGAATTTACCCTGTTGATACCGAAGATTATGAAGAATTGAGAGATGCAATGGGCAAACTTCAACTCAACGATGCGAGTATTGTGTTTGAACCAGAAAGTTCAGCTGCTTTGGGATTTGGATTCCGTTGTGGATTTTTAGGGATGCTGCATCTGGAAATCATTCAAGAACGCTTAGAACGCGAGTTCAACATGACGGTGATTACAACCGTTCCAAACGTAAGTTATATCTGCTATACCACCAAAGGTGAGGTTCTGCCGGTAAACAATCCGAGCGATTTGCCTACTCCAGATAAAATTGATTATGTGGAAGAGCCTTATATTGCAGCTACTGTTATCACAAAATCAGATTGGGTTGGCCCAGTCATGAGTCTGTGTTTGGATAAACGTGGCATTCTAAAAAATCAGGTTTATTTGACCTCTGACCGTGTTGAATTGTCGTTTGATATGCCTTTGGCCGAAATTGTATTTGATTTTTATGATAGATTGAAAACCATTTCAAAGGGGTATGCTAGTTTCGATTATCATCCAATTGGATACAAAGAAAGTGTGTTGGTGAAAATGGATATTTTACTCAATGCAAAACAAGTTGATGCCTTGAGTGCCATCATTCACAAGGACAATGCGTACGATTTAGGGAAAAAGATTTGCAAAAAACTCAAAGATTTAATTCCAAAACAGCAATTTGAAATAGCAATTCAAGCAGGTATAGGCGCTAAAATTATTGCCAGGGAAACCATCTCTGCTTTGCGTAAAGACGTGACTGCCAAGTGTTATGGCGGTGATATCAGTCGTAAAAGAAAACTCCTTGAAAAACAAAAAGAAGGTAAAAAACGCATGCGTTCTGTTGGAAATGTCGACATCCCTCAGAGTGCCTTCATGGCTGTTTTAAAACTGAACGATTAATTATCTTTGGGGGAATATGAAATTCCCTCAGTTCAAAACAGAAGAAGAAGCCTTGTTGGCGATTTCTTTTCTATCTGGTATTGGTCCGGTTTTAGGAAAGAATTTGATCCAATTTGCAGGAAGTGCAAATGCGGTTTTTGAATTATCTGATCAAGAAATTCTCAAAATAGACGGTATAGGTCAATCCAATCTTTCTCAAATTCGAGGTAAAATAGACCTCCAAAAAATACAAACAGAAATAGAAAGTTGCAAAAAACGCAATATTTCCATTATCGGATTTTATGAACCACAGTACCCAATTAGACTGAAACAGCTTGTTGATAGCCCGCTGTTTTTATTTTCTGCAGGACTAAAAGAGCTCAATCACCCCAAAACATTGGGAATTGTTGGAACCCGTAAACCAACGAAAAATGGGATGAACATAACGCAACAAATTGTAAAAGGGCTATCAAATTTCAACATACAAATCGTGAGTGGGTTGGCATATGGCATCGACGGAATTGCCCATCAACAGGCTATAGATTCAAATATCACAACCGTTGGAGTTTTAGCTCATGGAATGGATACCATTTACCCTAAAATTCATGCAACAATGGCCAAGCAAATGATTCAAAATGGTGGTGCAATTATTTCTGAGATGCCAATAGGAACAGAAATTCATCCAGATTTATTTCCACGCAGAAATAGGATTGTTGCAGGCATGTGCGATGCCCTTTTAGTTGTGGAAAGCGCTCTTACCGGTGGTAGCATGGCTACGGCTCAAATAGCCCATAGCTATGACCGAGAAGTTTTAGTGATTCCAGGTAATCCAAACGACCCAATGAGTAAAGGCTGCAATGCTATGATCAAACGAAACATCGCCCATTTGGTTGAAGATGCTTCAGATATATTAAATCTCATGAAATGGAATGCAACGGAATCTTCTAAATTGATTCAACAGTTGGATATTTTCCCCAGCTTAAATATTGACGAAAAAGAAATCATGTTGCAGTTAACACAAAAAAAGCTGCACATCGATGAACTTTTGAATTTATGTGAGATGCCGTTACATAGACTAACGCTCGCAATTCTAGAATTAGAATTAAAAGGATTGATACAGGTTTTACCTGGTAAATTCTATCAGCGGGTGTTATAAAAAATGCGGCTGTTTGTAGCAGCCGCATTTTTATCATTTTAATGTTTGTTCGTGTTTATTTCTTCTTGCTTCTTTGTTGTGAAGCTTTCATTGCCTCTTCCATTTTCTTTTGGAAATTTGACTTTACAACAGGCTTTTTTCTACTTTCCGCTATTTGTGCATGCAATTTTTTATCGTCTACCATTCTGCGGATGGCGTATTGTTGACCGAATGTGATCATGTTACTCACAAAATAATACCATGTTAACCCTGAAGCATAATCGTTCAATACACCCAAGAAAATTACCGGCATAAAATATCCAATCCATTTCATTTGTCCCGTAACACCAGAAATCTGATTGTTTAAATGTGTATATATCAACGTTGATAATGTCATCAACAAGGTAAACAATGAAACGTGGTCGCCATAGAAAGGTATATTAAATCCAAAATCCAAAATACTATCATAGGTACTTAAATCGTTAGACCACAAAAATGTTTTTTGGCGCAGTTCAAATGCATTTGGAAAGAATTGGAACATAGCAAATAATATGGGCATTTGAAGCAACATTGGTACGCAACCACTCAGCGGACTAACACCTGCTTTTTTATACAAACTCATGTTTTCGGATTGTACTTTTTGCAAATCGTTGCCATGTTTCTCTTTAATTTCGTCGATTTCTGGCTTTAAAATTCGCATTTTTGCGGTTGATATGTAAGATTTGTATACCAATGGCAACAACAATGTTTTGATAATAATGGTCAGCAACAAAATGATGATACCCATTGAACCTATAACACCATCCAAGGCAGAGAAAACGGGAACTACTATATATCGGTTCACCCAACCAAATATCCCCCAACCCATTGGAATAATGCGTTCGATTGAATGGTGATTGATTCCAACATTGCAAGCTTGCATTGACTTGTAGTGATTGGGACCAAAGTAGTATGCCATGTTGATTTCTTTATTGGGTTCACCATCGTATTCAACATACAATTCAGCATTCATTTTTTTCACTTTTTGAGAGTCCTTCAAGTCTTCCCAAGAAAGTTTTGCATCAGTTGAAAATTCGGTTTTATTGGCTAGAAGCATTGTAAAGTACTGCTGCTTAAAGGCAACCCACTGAATTTTATTTTTTAGTGCTTCTTCCGTAGGCTCGGTAGCTTTAAGGGTTTCAGGGTCTTCATTTGGAAATTTATAGGCAACTGTGGAATTTTGCAATTCCCATTTTTTTCCTCTTTCTTGTTTATTCAATTCAGCAGACCAATTGAGTTTAAAATCGGAATTACCTCGGCGAATGAATGGATCCATGCCGTGAATGATAAACTTGTAATCTACCACGTAAACATTGGTATCGTGTAGTGCATAATCTTGACGGATATAGGCTGAATCGTTGATTTTAATTTTGAGGGACACAGACTGAGCAGTCTGGTTTTCAACGGTCCAAACATAATTTGAGCTGCTGATTTGATTGCCCTTTTCATCGGCCCAACTCCAATTTTGATTTGCTCCTTGAGGATCAAGCAAAACCAATTCTGAGGAATCAGCTCTTTTGAACTTTGAGAGTACAACCTTTGATACCGCACCACCTTTAGTGTTGATTGTAACGGCAAGGTGCGGATTTGAAATGGTGATATTTTTTGCGTCGGCTGTATTGGCGTATTGACCAAAAGCAGATTTGTCGACAAACGCTGTATCGGTTTTTGTTGAATCAAGTGTTTTTACAACAGCCGATTTAGGTTCAGACTTTTTTTGAGAAAGGGCTTCAATTTTTGACAAGCTATCTTGTGTCCTTTGCATGAGAGCCTGTTGTTCGGGCGTTGGCGCAGTATACCAATAATAGCCCATGAGAATGAGGAAAATCAGCGAAAATCCTATAACCGTATTACGATCCATAAATTTGAGTTTGCGAAGGTACGACAAGCGAAGAAAGTAAAAAAGGAGTTTTTTTAAGATAAATTAAAAAAGGTTTGGGAGGCAATTTAAAATGACTATCTTTGCACCCTGAAATAATACACGATGGCCAACATAGGTAAAATATCACAAATCATTGGTCCAGTTGTCGATGTAAGCTTTAACGAATCTGGATCAACATTACCAAAAATTTACAACTCATTGCACGTTACAAAAGAGAACGGACAAAAGTTGGTATTAGAGGTTCAACAGCATTTAGGAGAGAACATGGTGAGAACAATTGCCATGGACGGAACCGATGGATTACGTAGAGGCATGGACGCTGTAGACACAGGTTCGGCAATTATGATGCCCACAGGCGAAGGTATTCGCGGTAGATTGTTAAACGTTATTGGTGAAGCAATCGACGGAATGGAAGCTTTAGACAACAGCAACGGCCGACCAATCCACGCAGCTGCTCCAACTTTCGAAAACTTAAGCACAAGTTCAGAGCCTTTATATACAGGTATCAAGGTAATTGATTTGCTTGAGCCTTATGCAAAAGGAGGTAAAATTGGTTTGTTTGGTGGTGCTGGTGTAGGAAAAACAGTTTTGATCATGGAATTGATCAATAACATTGCAAAAGCATACAGCGGTATGTCAGTTTTCGCCGGTGTTGGTGAAAGAAGTCGTGAAGGTAACGATTTATTGCGTGAGATGATTGAATCTGGCGTTATTCGTTACGGTAAAGAGTTCGTTCACAGCATGGAAGAAGGTGGATGGGATTTATCAAAAGTGAACATGTCTGAATTACAAGAGAGTCAAGCTACCCTGGTATTCGGTCAAATGAATGAGCCTCCAGGGGCGCGTGCACGTGTTGCATTGAGTGGATTGACAGTAGCTGAGTATTTCCGTGATGGAGATGGTTCTGGCGCAGGAAAAGACATTCTTTTCTTTATTGACAATATTTTCCGTTTCACACAGGCAGGTTCTGAAGTTTCTGCGTTGTTAGGTCGTATGCCTTCAGCGGTAGGTTACCAACCAACTCTTGCTACTGAAATGGGAGCAATGCAAGAACGTATCACTTCTACAACACGTGGTTCTATTACGTCTGTACAAGCGGTATATGTACCAGCCGATGACTTAACTGACCCAGCTCCAGCGACAACATTTGCTCACTTGGATGCTACCACAGTATTGAGTCGTAAGATTGCCGAGTTAGGAATTTACCCAGCAGTAGATCCATTGGATTCTACCAGCCGTATTCTTTCTCCTGAAGTTTTGGGTAAAGAACATTACGGTTGCGCACAAAGAGTAAAAGAATTGTTACAACGTTATAAAGAACTTCAAGACATCATTGCTATCTTAGGTATGGATGAATTGAGCGAAGAAGACAAATTAGTCGTATCAAGAGCTCGTCGTGTTCAACGTTTCTTGTCTCAACCTTTCCACGTTGCCGAACAATTCACAGGTATCCCAGGTGTATTGGTAGATATCAAGGAAACCATCAAAGGATTTAACATGATCATGGATGGTGAAGTAGATGAATATCCTGAAGCGGCTTTCAACTTAGTTGGAACTATTGAAGATGCCATCGAAAAAGGTAAGAAATTATTAGAAGAAGCGAACGCATAATTATGCAAGTTGAAGTATTAACCCCAGATAAAACGCTCTATACCGGTGAAGCCGAAGTGGTAACACTTCCTGGCATTAACGGAAGCTTTCAGGTGATGGACAATCACGCTGCTATGATTGCAAATTTAAAAGCAGGCAAAATGGAAGTGAAAAATGGTGGTAACAATGAATCGTTTGATATCTCCGGCGGTTTGGTTGAAGTTATTCAAAACAAAGTGATTGTTTTAGTTTAATTTAAACTTCATAAAAAAAAAGCCTTGGCACAGCCAAGGCTTTTTTTTTTGCACTTTCTATCTATTTCTTCTATTAAAATAACAAATGCTCTCACCCCAGAAATCATGATCACCCATAATACGTTGTAAGAAACGAAACCAATGGTCCTGTAAGGACAAACATTTCAGTTATGATTGATTAGAAATACTCAGATCATCATAATATCGTATAACACATCAAACAAACACTTAAACAATCTTGTTAAGCGTTTTTCATCCGACAAAGTTCATTTTTTGTCGATTCTTTATACACAAACACTAAACAAAAATACCCGCCCCAATGTACAAAACATTCAATATCAATTACTTAGTAATTTAAAGATTCTAAATACTGAATTATTGTTTAACTATTAAATTTCAAAGATTAAACAAAATATTTGCAATATCATTTCATTAGTTCGATTTTTGTTTAACGATTCGCTATGAACATTACACAGATAAACTTCGACAGAATGATGGAGAATGAGCTCATTCCATTGAGAAACTACGCACTATCACTCACCCACAATATCGATGAAACAAAAGATCTTGTTCAAGAAACAATTTTAAAAGCTTATCGATACAAAGAAAAGTTTCAGGCAGGAACCAATTTGCGTGGCTGGCTTTATACGATTTTGAAAAACTCTTTCATTAATAATTATCGAAGAGATCAAAAGAGGAACACCTTCCTTGATTCTACAGATAATACTTATTTCATTGACTTGCCTTCACACCGGGTAGATAATGATGCAGAGCTCAAATTCATCCGAAAAGATTTAGATAGTGCTGTTGAAAGTTTGCCTACAGACCTGAAAACTACGTTTAAACTAAACGCAGAAGGTTTTAAATACCATGAAATCTCTGACGAGCTCAATATACCCATTGGAACGGTAAAAACACGCATATTCATCGCCCGCAGAATTCTTCGTGAAAAATTAAAGGATTACGGAAGAGAATTTGGGTATCCAATGCAACTAGCGTAATTTTAACGCATGGAAAACAAATACACGTATCTATTTTTAGATATGGTGACCATTATTGGTCCTTTGGCTTTATCATTTGATAAAAAAGTTGCTTTCTACAAATCGTGGAAACATTTTATACTCAGTATGTTGCCTGTAAGTTTGTTTTACATTATTTGGGATATATTATTTACTGAAACAGGGGTTTGGCGTTTTAATTCTGAATATTTGATTGGAAATAATATTGTGAATTTACCAATCGAAGAATACATATTTTTTACAGTTGTTCCTTATGCATGTTTGTTTATATATGCATGCCTTAGGGCATATTTCCCTAAGTTAAATAAACAAGGTAAAATTTGGTTCTACCCAATTTTATTACTGTCCATATTCATGTCAGTTTTTTACTACAAAAAAACCTACACAGTGGTAACTTTTGGAATTTTGGCTATAGTCATCATTTATTTATTGCTAAAGGAAAAGAGGATGTTAGAGCGAATAGGCACCTATTTATTTCTTTCATGGGTAGTTGCGTTAATTCCAATGGCCTATGTTAATGGTATATTAACTTCAAAACCTGTTCTCATATACAACAACATCGAAAATTGTTCATTAAGAATTGGAACTATACCCTTTGAAGATTTCTTTTACAACATGCTTTATATGACACTCATGATTGTCATATTTGAAAAATTAAACAAAACTCAGATTACCTAAATCCGCAAAAATCTCTTTGAAATTCAATATTCAAACATCACGATTTTCACATCAGAGAGATTAAAATTCGCTTTTTGACTCGTTTTATTATCCACAAAACTTTAAACTAAGGCTTATATGAAAGAGAATCTGGCCAAACTTGTTTATCCCGCTTGGAGTCTTCTTTGGCCTTTTTACGTTGAGACTTGGTAAAAGGAACGGGAACATATTTTTCTGGATATTTTTTAAGATCAATTAAAACCCTATTTAATTCTGAAGTTCCTCTTTGTAAATCCAAATATAATTTATCGTCAGTGGCCAGTTTACCCAAGGTACCTTGTCCAGCGGTAATAGAATTTAATAACTTTGATACATTTTCCGTAGTTCGTGTTAACTCATTAATCGCTCTCCCTAAATCAACAGTATCCATTTGTTTCCCTATTCGACTAATGCTCTTCAATGTCTCATCTATTTGCTTATCGTACTTCACCAATTGGAGTGAAAACTGAGACAAATTAGCCAATGTATTTTGTATTTGCGGTGATGCACTTGCCGTTAAATTTTCTATTTGATTCAATGAGGTTTTGAGTGCAATAATCGCTTTTGGTAGTTCTTCTAAAGCGAGATAAAGGTGTTTATTCGTAAAAAACGCATTCAAAGAACCCAGTAATGAGTCTGTTTTCGAAACTAAAGGAACGATACGATCATTCATTGCTGTAAACTGATCTCGGGTGTACATGGACTTCAGCGTATCTCCATCCTCAGCAAAGATTTGAGAATTCCCTCTAACCAACTTCATTTTTTGTCCTCCGATCAATTCAGATTCAACTTTAAATTTAGAATCCTTAGGGATATTAATATTAGAAGAAATCTCAACCAATGCTTGAATTTTGGTACCATCTTCAACCATTGTCAGCGATTTTAATTGCCCAATTCTGAATCCATTGTAAATGACAGAAGTCCCTGGCGACAGTCCCTGAGTACTATCATAAAACACATAAAATTCACGACCTCTTTGCAAGGGGTTATCTTTTCCTAACATAAAATTATAACCGAGAATGAGGATCGTTAAAGAGGTAACAGCAAGCATACCAACTTTAAATTCTTTTGTTAGACCTTGAAACAGAGACATGACTTCAAATTTAATCTATTTTTGGGAATAGTTGAATAAAAAAAAGGCCCTGCTTTCGCAGGGCCTTTCCTCTAAAATTAATATCTAAAAATTAGTCTTTGATAACCAATTTCTTAACAGTTGTTTCACCGTTATTTGTCATACGAACGAAGTAAACTCCAGATACGATATCAGACAAATTGAATTCAGTTACACCTGAACCACCGTCAACGATTCTTGAAGCTACAACAGCACCAATTGAATTTGTTATTTCAATTGACATTGGTTGCGTATTATTCAAAGCATAGCTTACGTTAACTTTACCACTTGCAGGGTTAGGATAAACAGTAATTGCTTTGTCAAGAGCCAAGCTATTCACACCTGAGTAAGTGTTTTGGCAGTTTGGTGGGTATTGAACATAAACTGAACGTGTAACAATGCTTGCTTCATTACCACTTGGATCTACCAAAGAGTAGTTAATGAAGTAAACGCCAGCTTCCCAAATATTGATGTTGTGGTTCATTACTTTAACCAAAGGCATCAATTCAGTTGGAGAGTAGTAGTTGTCTTTGATAATCAAACCAGACATTGCCCAGAAAGGAGTACCAACACAAACACTCATTGGAGGAGCTGTCATTTGTGGAGCTGAACGGTCAACAACTTTAACAAAACGTTTTTTAGTTGTAGAGTTACCGCTTTCGTCAGTAGCTACATAAGTTTCTACATATGTACCCAAAGTGTACGGGTCAACTTTACCAGTTCTTACTACACTAATTTTGCTTACAGGATAGTAGTTATCAGAAACTGATACACTTCTAGAAGCGTAAGTAGAGTTTACATCATGGTAAACAGTGTCACCAGTGTTCAACTCAATGTAAGGAGCGATGTAATCATCTACACGGTAGTTGATTGTGAAACCATCTTCAGTTGCTTTGTTACCAGAAGGGTCAACAGCATTGTAGATGATAGGGTAAGTATTACGAATTTGATTGTTAACAACACCGAAGTAACCTGGGTTCTTCGCTAGGAAGATATTTCCGTTACAAGGGTCGTTTGCATAAATATCATCAACAAATACGCTATTGATTTGTACGTCGATAGTCATACCATCAGTTATTCTCTTACCTAAACGGAAGATACCTGGTTTTTGAGTATCACGAACGCGAACCAAACGAGATTTAGATGAAACGTTAGCTTGTGCATCTTTTACGGTGTAAGTAATTGTATAATCACCAACTTTGCTTGGATCAACAGAACCTACAACTTTAATCGCTGAAGTCAAGTCGCCATCAACTGCGTCGATTGCAACAGCGCCAGCTTCAGTGTAAGTACCACATTGCTCAAGATTGATTGTATCGTTACCTTGTAAGGTTAATACTGGACCAGATTTGTCTAATACAACGATTACAGTTCTAGTTTTTGAAGGAGCAGCATTTCCAGATGCATCTTTCAAATTGAAAGTGATTGAGTAAACACCAGAAGTTCTGCAATCCAAATCTGAGATAATTTCAACTTTAGAAGTCATATCACCTTCAGTAGGATCATAAGCAGAATATGTTTTAGAAGCAACTTCAGAGTAGCAAGAGTTAATGTTAGCACCACGCTCAACACGCACTGTATCACTACCTACCAAAGTAATCACTGGTGGTAAATTATCATTAGCCAATTGGATAGAATAATCTTCGAACTCACCAACTTGGTTTACACCACAAGGAGTGTTAGAGAATGAACCATAAGATACACCTACACGCATGCGTGTTTTACCTTCAAAGCTATTTGCTAATGCAGGTACAGTAATTTTAGCAGTTGCAGATAAACCAGTAATAGAACCAGAGCTCAATACTTCTTCATTTGCATCATCGAAATCACCGTCAATGTTCCAGTCAATCCATGCTTTGTAATTTACGGTGTTAGAGTTTGTTTTTCTTTCGATAGTCAAATCATAAGATGCACCATAGGTCATTTGCATCGTACGAACATCAGTATAATCTGAATAAGCATCAGTTGTATTACCGCTCATGTTATCGATCAAGATTTTACCATTTTTGTCTGTTACTTTCACATTATTCGTTGCTACGTCAGTAGAAACCATGTTCACCAAAGGAATGCAATAGTCTAATACGATTACATATTTGTTTTTGATTACTTTTTTCTCAGTAGCTGCTTTGGTACCATAAGAGTTCCATGCGCTCAAAGTGAAAGTATAAGGACCACCTTTGCTAAATTTGATTTGTGGGTTACGGCTAGATTTTGAAGTACCATTTTCAAATGTAAATGAAGTTGGGAAAATGCTCCACTCAAAATTGTCAGCGTAATCAGTTTCAGTTGCAATTGTTACAACTTCACCAATTACTGGACGTAAGTTGCTCGCAGTGTAGTTCACATTACCAGCAGCAGATGGAGTTTTTGCTTCAAAATAGTTGCAGAAAGTATCAACACCAGTACAAGTAGTTGCAATCAAACAAACTTCATAGTTACCGTCGGTTGTAAATTTGTTAGAGAAATCTTCTCCAATTGAATATAAGCTACCATCAACATACCATTGGTAAGTAGGAACACCTTTTGCACCTGAAGAAGCATTGGTAAATACCGCTTCTACACCTGTACCAATTGGATTGTATTGGGTTGTCCACTTTGCTTTTGGAGCTACAGCAGGCTCAAGATCAGAATCCCAGTTCAAAATGAATCCAGCATCGTTACCAGAACCATTTGATTCAAATGTAATGTAAGCAGCACCTCTTTTCAATACAATTGTAGCTGTATCATAGTAAGATTGGTTTGCGTTTGTAATACCAATTTTTGGAGTTACTTCATAATTAGGATCAGCTTGGTCACCATCATAAATTCTCATGATGTCGCCGTTATCAGCTAATTTTAATTGTGTAAACTTAATGCGAATTTCTTTCGCACCACATGGCAATATTTGGAAATAGTCAAATGATGTTTTACGACCGTTAGAGTAGTTAGCAGTTGGACCAGCATGGTCAAACAAACGACCATATTTGGTGGTTGTTTCATGTTGAGGTCCTAAGTAGTTATCAAGAGTAGGAAGACACTCGATGTATCTTTTTTTACAAACTTTGTTTGAAGTACCCACAGCATTGGTAGCCTCTAAGCATACTTCATGCCATCCAGTTTCAACAAAATCCATTGTAGGGTTTTGTCCACTGTAAGGAGTATTGTTCACACCTGTTGGAGTAATCAATTCCCAATTCCAAGATGTTGGACCATTTGTACTCAAATCAAACACTTTAGTGTTGAAACCTAACTCAACTTCATTTGACTCAGCAATAAAGTCGGCTACAGGCACAGCTGTAGGAGCAGTAATTGTTACTTGTTTAGTGATTGAATCAGCAGTTCCACAATAGTCTACCAACATTTTCACATCGTATTTACCTGCAGAAGCCCATTTAGCAATACCTTTTGTAGAATTGCTGTTGATTGCTTGGCTCGCATTGGAGAATGTCCACTTATAAGAAGCACCAGGGTTAGGGCTTGTAGCAATGAAGTTCACTGCTGTTCCTTGCCAATTTGGTCCTGTTGGAACAATAAAGTTAGCAACTGGAGCAGTTCCTACCTTTAAATTAACTTCTAAGTCAAAATCGTTACCATAACCACTGAAAGAACCGCAACCTTGAGTTTTACTCATAGTGTATGCACTCATTGTACCTCTGAAACGCAACCAAGATTTTCCAGTAGCGTTGAAACAAGGTAGTTTTACCGTGAACGATTGAAAACCAGAAATATTTGTTGTTCCTGGATCAATCAAACACTCAGCACCTGATAAAGAATTATCGCGGTTAGCATCAATCCATACACCCGGTTTAGTGGTGTAACCAGACCATGCAGTACCAGTTAATTCAATGGTAATTTCCTCACCAGCAGTTAAATCGAAAGGAGAACCAGCGTTCAATACACCCTTAAAGGTATTTCCACCGCCACCTGTGCACGTTAAACCACTGTAGGAGGCCAAAACCCCCGCTTTGCTTTTTACCGTCACCGCGTCAATGTCGCCGCAGTAACCGTACAATCCTCCGCATCCATAAGCATGTTGGGATCCGGCTCCACATGCTTGCGCTTCAGCCTGATTTGTAGAGAACATTCCCCACGTCATCATTCCGAAATACAACATGTGTTTGAGTTTAGTAATTGTTGATTTCATAGATATTTTTTAGATGTTAGTTTTATTCTTAGGACGCAATATGCAGAAAAGGTTGCAAAAAATTGCAATTAATTTTTGAAAAAAAATGAAATAATTTCTCCATGCAATTGTTTTTCAATCATTTGAATGTCTGACTATAAAAGTTATGACATTTCTATGACTGATCAAAACCGCCAATGATGCCAAAATCAACGAAACATGCGACTAAAAAATTATTTAGTTTTTTCCAATTGTTTTTTGTAAGATCTAATGGCTCGATATATACCCTGGGCAATCACTTCCTGTCCCTCATCTGTTTTCAAATAAGATCTGTCAGCTCCGTTAGTCAGAAATCCTGTTTCAATCAACACTGATGGCATGGCCGTTTTCCACAAAACTAAAAATCCGGCTTGGTTCACTCCTTTTGTATGTATTTTGCTTTTTTTACTCGTTTCCTCTTCCACCAAAGCCGAAAATCTGAAGCTCTGCTTCATAAATGCATTCTGAACCAAAGAAAAAATGATATGTCCCTCAGGTGAACTCGGATCAAATCCACCATACCGTGAATTGTCTTTGTAATCACTTTCAAAAGTGATGGCAGAATTCTCTCTTTTCGCCACATCTAAATTACCCTGCGTTTTATGCAATCCCATGAAATATGTTTCAGAACCACTCGCTTTGGAATTGTCGTTGGCATTACAATGAATAGAAATAAATAAATCGGCATTATTTTTATTCGCAAAATTTGGACGCTCCCAAAGTTTGAGCGTTTTATCGTTCTTTCGAGTGTACAAAACTTTAATTTGCGGCAAACTGTCATTTAAAATCCTTCCCAACTTCAAACCAATTGCCAATGTAACTTCCTTTTCCCAAATTTCTCCAGCACCATTGCAACCAGGATCTATTCCTCCATGTCCTGGATCAATCACAATCACACCCAATTTGTCAATTTTTTTACGCACAATTTCCTGGTTGTCCATGGAAGGCATCAAAAACAGAACACACAAAGAAAACATGACAATAGAAAGTGATTTTTTTATCCTTTCCAAACGCTTGTCCCTCGAAAAAAATCTAGATTTTGACAGATTCATTGTTTTCATATAGTTGTAATGGCAAATATTTTGCCGAATTTCGCACCTTTAAGTCCGAAATGAAAATTATTGCAACAAAACATATCGCAACCTTTGTGTGGATAGGCTGCATATTTTCATGGGCTACAAAAATAAACGCTCAAAGCAAGCCGATTGTCGATAGCTTGTCTAATAAAAAAGACAGCGCCACCATAAGTCCCTCAAAAAAGAAATCGCTGCAGTCAATTGTAGCTTTCAAAGCGCAGGATTCACTTTACTTAGAATTTGACACTAAAAAAGTACACCTATATAATAGGTCGGAAATTAATATGGATCAAACGCATCTGAAAGCCTATTATGTAGAGGTAGATTTAACAACTAAAATTCTATTTGCCAAAGGCGGTTTAGATTCAAACAAAAAATATGCATTTAAGCCAGTTTTAGAAGACAACGGCGACAAATACACTGCGGATTCAATGAAATATAACAGTCAAACAAAAAAAGGCAAGGTATATGGATTGATGTTGGCACAAGATGAAGCTTTTATTCACCTGGGAACAGTTTTAAAACAAAATGACGGTACATTTACTGGAATTCAAGGTAAAATTACCACTTGCAGTGATCCACATCCACATTTCTATTTGAGCGCATCGAAGTTGAAAGTTTTACCGAATAACAAAGCGTTATTTGGGCCAGCAAATTTGGTATTTGCGGGTATTCCTACTCCCCTAGCATTACCATTTGGGTTGGCACCCTTAAAAAAAGGACAAAGAAACGGGATTTTATTTCCTAGTTTAGGATTTAACAGCGCCAATAGCAGTTATTACCTTCAAAATTTTGGTTATTACATGGGATTGGGAAAATACTCTGACATTCAAATTACATCGGATGCATATTTCAACGGTGATTTTCGCTTAGGATTACAAACCCAGTATTATAAAAGATATAAATTTAGAGGGACATTGGCTTTACAATTGAGTAAATTTGGCAATGGAGCTGAAGAAAGTAGTCCTGACTATTTTAAGAACACGGATTTCAGTATCCGTTCACAATTTGGTATAGATCCAAAACTATATCCGGGAATCACATTCAACGGAAACATTTACATTGTGACAGGCGGATTCAACAGAAGGAACTCAAGAGATTTAAATAGTTTAACCAACAATCAGTTTACCTCCAGTATTAATTACGGTAGAATGTTTTTAAACAACAAACTCAATATGACGGTTTCAGCTCGTCATACTCAAAATACAAGTACCAAAGACTTCAATTTAGAATTGCCAACTTTAAACTTATCGGCATCGAGTATAACGCCATTTGCTACAAAGAACGGAACTAACAAAACCTGGTATGAGCAAATACGTTTGAGCTATAATGGTACGATGCTCAACAACATAAAAACAAAAGATTCAATTATATTCAGTGAAAATTATGCCCAAGCCTTTAATTCTATGTTGTCTGGAATCAAGCATAGTATTCCAATCAGTACCAATATTAAATTGATCCAAGGCATTGTCAATATATCGCCAAGTATTAATTACAATGAAAATTGGCATTTTTCGGCTTTGACAAAATCGTACAATTCAAGCACAAAAAAAGTTGAAACTACAGACTCACAAGGATTTTTCCGACAATACAATTATAGTTTTTCTGCAAACACCAACACCAATATTTATGGTACTTTTGGCAACATTAAATTAGGAAAGCTAAGGGCAATACGTCATACCATGAATCCATCAGTTGGTTTTTCATATGTACCTGAAATCAATGGCAAAGAAAATGGCTGGTTGAAATCATATACAGATAGTACCGGAAAAGAAATCCAGTATAACGTATTTGAAAAAAGTCCGATTGGAACTTTGTACCAAAATAAAGGTGGTTATATCAATTTTGGATTAAGCAACAACTTGCAAGGGAAAAAAGTATCGTCGTTAGACAGCAACGGCAAAGAAAAAACTGAAAAATTCAATATTATTGATCAGTTGAGTTTCAACACAAACTATAATCTAACTGCAGATAGCTTTAAATGGAGCGATATTCGCGCTGGATTTAATACGGTGATTTTCAAACAAATGAGAATCAACAGCAATGCCAGTTTTAGTCCTTACCAAATCAATCAAAAAGGACGGTTAATTGACGAATTTGAATTCCTGAAATCTCAAAACATAGGTCGTTTACGAAACATCGATGTAAACATTAACTCAAAGTTTTCAGCGGATATGTTTAAGAAAAAAACACCGACTAAAAAGTCAACAAAAGTTGAGAGTGATGAGGAAAATGAAATGAAAGACATTCAAAACAGACCGAACAACTATTACGATTTCAATATACCATGGACAATCAACTTTACCTATATGTGGAGATACAACGCGGAAGAGTTAAATCCACTTCGAAAAGTGAGTTCCAACACTGTTAGAATTTCTGGAGATGTTAACTTAACACCAGATTGGAAAATTGCATATCAAAGTGGATACAATTTTGCGAACAGCCGGGTCGAAGGTTCCTCATTTTCAGTGATTCGCGACTTACATTGTTGGCAAATTGAATTCAATTGGATACCAGACGGTTACATGAAACAATGGTTGTTTACTTTGAGACCCAAAAGCAGACTATTGCAAGAAATGAGGCTCAACAAAAGGGAGTTTTACAACAACCCTACCCTCTTTTAAATCTAACTTTTTTTGATTATATTTGTTATTTACACATGCCAGTACAAATCAATCAAATTGCTCCAGATTTCACGTTAGTGAATACGGACAAACAAAATGTTACCCTTTCAGAATTAAAAGGAAAAAATGTTGTTATTTTATTTTTCCCGTTTGCATTTACAAGCGTGTGCACTGCTGAACTCTGCGACGTGAGAGATAACTATCACGCCTACCAAAATTTAAATGCCGAAATATTGGCGATTTCTGTGGATTCAGTTTTCACTTTAGACAAATGGCGCAATGAAATGAACTACCCATTTCCGATGCTGTCTGACTTTAACAAAGAGGTTTCAACTGCATATGATTGCATATACGAGCAGTTCGCATTTGGTACAAAAGGTGTTTCAAAAAGAGGGGCTTTCGTCATCGATAAATATGGCTTGGTTCGTTACGCTGAAGTTTTAGAAAATGCCGGTGAAATGCCAAATTTGGAGGCAATCAGAACTTGTTTGTCGGAAATATAAATAGATGAGGTCTTTTCTGAGGGACATTGGACTAACTTTAATAATTCTTGCGTGTGCAGCTGCACGAGCGCAAGATTTGCCGCATCCCAAGCACAACCTCAGGTATCACTTTCTACATTTCGATCATCCATTTCATACCAAGGTTGATCCACACATCACAAAAAAAATATCCAATAAATTCCAGCCAATTGGCTTTGATACATTTCAATTCTACCTTAAGATTGAGGAACAATTGGGGTATGATACCATCAGAGCCAATGCTGCTGAATTCTACCTGAGTCCATTTTATATTCAAAGAAATGAGGTTTCAAACCAAGAATATCGAAACTTTTTAAACGATTCAAATTCGGCATTCCGAAAAAAAAGTGGATTAACTCAGCAATGGTTGTACCCTGAGACCAACATTTGGGGTTCAAATGTAAATTATCAAGAACCAGATAATCCATACAATAAATGGTATTTCTATCATGAGGCATACAACAATTATCCCGTGGTTGGTGTTTCTCAATTTCAAGCCACAGAGTATTGCAATTGGTTGGAGAGCAAATTAAATGATTCATTGAAATCGATCATTCCAAAAGGTTACAGAATCGAAGTTGATTTGCCCACTTCCGCAGAGTTCTACGCAGCAGTTGATTTTTGTATTCTGAAGCCAACCAAAGAAAAACGAAATACTAAGACCCGTTTTACAAGTCCTGTCTTTGAATATCTGTTCGAACAAACGTCCCCCAAAAGCATCAATTATAGAGCGATGTATACCGACAGGATGGCTGTTTTGCAAAAGAATATTGCAGCAATCCCTATGTCCGTAACACAAATGATACCAGATGGATACCCACAAGTACACCATTTACTTGGCAATGTGAGTGAGTGGACAAGTACGAGAGCATGGGGACATTTATACAATCACAAAGATTTCATTTACACCACATTTGGAAAAATAGTTCCCAATTTTGATGAAGAGCACAAGCCTGAGATTTTGGCAAGTTACTTAAGAAATGAGGAATCGATGAAATATCATTTTGTTAAAAAGGGAGGTTCCTGGGCACAAGATTTATTTTATTTAGATCCAACTAGTGTAGAAATTGACCGGGGCGACAAAAAAAACTCTCAAACTGGATTTCGGACCGTAATCAGGCTTAAACCCACAGTAAAATAGGCACTTTTACTTAACGTAAAATTAACGTGAAGTAACAATTGTGGAATTTTTTATTGGCGAAAAGAGTAATTGTTATATTGACACTTACTTAAAAAAATATTATATTGCCAACCTAAATTAAACCTATGCAAAATAAATTACAGTTTTGGAAACTGTTTGGCTTGATTCTTTTAGGTTTGGGAACAAGTCAATCGGTATTCGCTCAAGATTCCGGTCGTAACGATCGAGGTGGTGAAGACACCATCAAAAATCAGGATGCAGAAAGCGTTGGAGACGTTGTAATCATTGGTTACGGACGTTCTTCTAGAAGAAACGTAGTTGGATCCATTTCAACAGTTAATGGCAAAGAGATCACTGAATTACCAACACAGAGTTTTGAAGGTTCACTTCAAGGAAAAGCTGCTGGTGTTCAAGTTACGGTAGGAAGTGGTATGGCTGGTTCGGCTTCATTGATTCGAATCAGGGGTGCTGCATCTATTTCTGCTGCAGGAGATCCTTTGTATGTAGTTGATGGAATTCCAATTACCCAAGATTATTTCATGAACAGGGCAAATGGATCGAACTGGGGAGGTGGATTTAACAACAACCCTCTCGCATCTATCAACCCTGAAGATATAGAAAACATTGAAATATTGAAAGACGCGGCAGCAACAAGTATCTATGGTTCTCGTGGTGCAAATGGAGTAATCCTCATAACAACGAAGCGTGCGAGAAAATCTGGACTAAAGTTTGATATTAGCACCCGTGTTGGAGTGAGTATGCCTACTAGAAAACCAGATATGCTTTCGGGTAAAGATTGGTTACAACTTTATCAAGAAGCATGGGAAAACGATGGTAGAACCGGAATTCCGGATCTCTCATTAATTGGTTTGCGCGTTAAATGGGAAGATGTCCAAAACAACAATACAGATTGGGTTGACCAAATGCTTACTGTGGGTGTGAAACAAAACTATAACATAGGAACCAACTACAAAGGCAAGAATTTTGCGGTGAAACATATTTTATCATATGATAACAATGGATCATTTGTAAAAGGTAACAGCTACGAAAGAACCAGTCAACGCGTGAATTTCGACTATAACCCTACAAAAACACTCAATATCAACTTTTCACATTCCTTAAGTAAAGGAACAAACAACAGAGTTGATGCAGCTTGGGCTGGAGGTTTGGGATCGGCTATGAGTACCATGCTAAATATCTATCCATTAGAACCAACATACGATAGTGCTTCAAAATCATATTTAACTCCAATAGGATTGCATACCATTAGAGACCTAAAAAATTGGAGGTCTGTAGAAGTGAGAACCATCAATAACGCTTCTATCAGCTACGAAATTTCTCCGGAATTTTCAATCAATGCAAGTGGAAGTTTGGATTATATGGACTACAACGAGTTGATTTATGAACCCTCTAAATTAATTCGATATTACAACCAAAATTACTTGCAAAATGGTAATGCAAAATGGTTTCCTACCTGGACCCGAAACTACAACTATTTTGTAACCGGACAATGGAATAAAAAAATTAATTCAGACAATAAAATTGCCTTGATGATAGGGAATGAATATCAAAATTCATTGTCGCAAAGTAAATATGTTGAGAACTTTGATGCGGTTGGTCCTATAGATCAATATAACATTCCAGACACAGCCTTAGTTTCTAGATACAACACTCCATATAATTGGGCATTTTTATCATTCTTTGGTCGTTTCAATTACAGTTATAAAAACAAATTCAACTTGCAATTAACCAGTCGTTGGGATGGTAGCAGTCGTTTTGGAACAAACAACCGATATGGATTTTTCCCAGCAGCGGCATTTGGATATATTTTGAGTGAAGAGTCTTTCATGAAAAAGATAAAAACAATCAACTTTTTAAAAGTTAGAGCCGGTGTAGGTAAATCTGGAAATGCGAATTTCGACAATTATGCGCGTTGGGGTACAGTTACACCAAGTTCAAATTTGCCTTACTATAATGGTCAACAGCAATTGGCGGTTGCTCGTTTAGAAAACCCTAACTTACGTTGGGAAAGCACCGTTAACTACGATGCTGGAATTGAAATGCAATTGTTCAAAGGTAGAATCAGCACAGAAATCGTATATTATAACAAACAAACTAGCGATGTAATCATGAACGTTTCTATTCCTGTTTCCATTGGTTTTGGAAGTTTTTATGACAACGTAGGAAAAATTGAAAACTCTGGTTTGGAATTTACATTGAAAACCATAAACGCAAGAACAAAGAATTTCCAATGGATATCTAACTTCAACGTAGCAAGAAACTGGAACAAAATAACCAGTATTGGTGTATATTCTCCTGATGCGATTAGCGGTGGAACGAACGACACTCGTGTTGTTGTTGGAGAGCCAGTAGGAACAAATTTCCTTGTTCGTTATGCTGGGGTAAACAAAGAAACTGGCGCTCCACAATATTATGATTTGAAAGGAAATATAACATCACAATGGGATCCTTCTAATAGGGTTGCTGTAGGAAACATTTTACCGAAAGCTTTTGGTAACTTTTCAAACACAATTACTTACAAAGGATGGGATTTGAGTGCGAATGTTTATTTCAACATTGGTGGAAACATCTATGAAAGTTCAGTAAAACGTCAAATGAGTTTGATCACGGATTGGAATATGGACAGAAGGGTACTCGACAGATGGCAAAAACCTGGAGATGAAACTAACATCCCTAAAATGACACTCACCACATTCAATCATGGTTCTACTACACCCTGGATCAACACCGATTTGTGGTTACAAGATGGTACCTTTGCTCGTTTGAGAAATGTAAGTTTATCATATTCTTTGCCAAAATCTGTGTTAAAGAACAGCAAATTTGAAAATGTAAAGTTCACTTTTGTGGCAACCAACTTGCTTACATGGACCAATTACACAGGTATCGATCCAGAAATAGCTCGTGATTTTGAAAATGCAACAGACAGAAACATGAGTGGTAGCATTACATATTTGACAACTCCTCAAGAGAAAAGTTACAGTTTGGCGATTAATTTAACATTCTAATGAAAACGATTTTTAAAACGAAACAAATTTTCCTAACTGCAATTGTTGCAGTGGGTATATTCATTGGAGGGTGTGAAAATATGATTGAAACACCACCACCAAATGAAATTCCAGTTGCTGATGCAGTTAAAACTGCAGATGATTTGCAACGACTATTGAACGGAAGTTACAATGAACTTGCCAATACTCACGGTGGTTTTTCTCAAATGCTTGCGGAAATGTTAGGTGACAACCTAAACATGCCGAACAACAATGATTTGAGAGAAGTATACAATCACAATGTTTTGTTCTTTAATACAACAAGTGGTGGATATTATTCTATGATTTACAGAATGATTTTCAGGGCAAATTTTGTTGAATCAAAAATAAATGATGTAAGCGGATTGAGCACGGAAGATAAAAACAGAATTTTAGGAGAAGTAGCTTTCATTCGCGCTTTGGGTCATTTTACAGCCGTTAGAATGTATGCTCAACCTTATGGGTTTACCTCTGATAATTCTCACCCTGGAATTGCCATTCAACGTCAGGTGACAACTCAGCCTATGCCTAGAGAAAGCGTAGCTGCAGCCTACACAGCAATCATTGCCGATTTACAAAACGCAGTAACTAACCTTAGTGAAGATAATGCTTTGAACACAAATGGGCCATGCTATGCTACCAAATGGGCGGCAAAAGCATTGCTTGCAAACGTTTACTTTCAAATGGGTAATTACACCGATGCTGGCGATATTGCCAATGAAGTCATCAATTCTAATAAATTCACTTTCAGCGATACTATTTCTCTGTTCGATACTAAAGGATACAGCGAACATATTTTTTCAGTAGTGAGTACCGGCATTTCAGATAAAAGAAGCGGCGGTTATTCCGATAATTATGCTCCAGGCGTTCCAACTTGTCAGTTAGACAGAGCTCTTTGGGCTTCAATTAAAGGCAATACAAACGACAAACGTTTGGGAATGCTTCAAGTTGTGAATCCGAATGCTGCAAATGAATTTGTGAAATCCAATCAATTCAATGCTCCATTTTTCAATGTTCCTGTGTTGCATTTGACACAAATGATGTTGATTAGAGCCGAGAGTTATGCTATGAAAAACACAAACTTAACCACAGCAATTGCGGACATCAATAAAATCATCAGCAGAGCTTACACCGACAATTCAAAAGTATTGTCTAGTTCAGCAAATGCAACTGAAGTATTGAACGCTGTTCGAGCCGAAAGAAGAATGGAATTATTGTTCCAAGGCGATAGAATCCATGAAATCAAACGTTTAGGTGCTATTGAAGGACAAAATTTGTTTGTGCATGGACATCCATGGAATTGCCCAGGAATCATCATGCAGTTCCCAATTACTGAAAAAACAAGTATTTTTGATATTAACCCAACAGGAGGTTGTAACTAATGAAAAGTAAATTATTTGTAGGCATTTTCGCTGCTGCGTTAATGTTCGGATTTCAAGGTTGTAAACCTGAAAAAAAGGAACTTGGTCCTAAATCAAGTCAACTCGATGGAATCAATGGAAATTGGGTACTTACGCGTACCGACCAAATAGACGTAAACGTGCAACTTGCTTTCACAGAAAGCGATACATTGTTAAACGTATCAGACGTTTTATTGACATCAACTCCGATGGAAATCAATTTTGATAAAAATTCTTTTGCATTCAACACAACGGCTGGTGATGGTAGTGATATGTTCGGTGCGAGCAGTGGGACTTGGAAATTCGACAACAATGATTATCCGTCATATGTGATTTTTAATGAAGGATCGGCTGGACAAATGAATGTGAAACTTATTCGTCCAGTGCGTCTACAAGACCATTATTTAATTCTTAAAATCAATAAATTCAAAGGCGGAAAAAGAACTGTTTGTTACCATCTTTGGTTTGAACGTAAAAATTAATCACCATGAAAAAACTAACATTATTCTCAACAATCATATTCAGTGTAAGCTCGGTATTCGCTCAAAAAGCTTGGATTACTCCTGACCCTGCGAATCTCGATGATAGTATCACCATTTGGGTGGACATCAAGAAATGTGAAAGACAACAACTTGCAGGCACTACAGATCCTCTGTACATGTGGACATGGGCTCCGAAAGAACATGCAGCGGGTCATCCTTTGCACAACGGAACTTGGGGCGCAAGCAATGACGCACTCAGATTTACCTCAGCTGGAAACGACTTATGGTTTTACCGCATGATTCCGACTAAATTTTATGAGTGTACCAAAGCTGATCTTTACAGTAAAGGCATCAACCTCCTACTCAAAAAGAAAGACGGAACAGGAACTGTGAGCGGTGGCGAAGACAAAACCGAAGATTTAATCATCAAGATTGACTTGCCTGTTTCAGGTCCTAAAAAACTTTATCCGTTCCCTGGCTTGGTTTTGAAAGACACTTTGAGTATCTCTCCTGATGATGTACTTTCAATTATTTACGATAAAAACATCGAAACAAACGACACTCTCAAAGATAAGAATGATTTTTATTGTGTGGTAAAAGCAAGATATGGAATGGGTGCTACTGAATTTTTCTACTTTGTTGACGGCGATAAGCTAACTGCTGCCGATAAAAACATCAGTGGTTTGGTTCCTCAAATGATGATGAAGGACATTGGAGGCGGGAAATACAGATTCAGTTTCATACCGAATAAGTTATTCGAGTCCAAAAATTCGCAAGGATTGCCATTGTTATCCGTAAAATATAGGGTGATGCGTGGTTATATCCGAAAAACCTTCGACATTGTTGCAGAGAGTCCAGAATATTGGTTCAATACGAGCAAATAATCAAAATAGCGAAAATAAAAAAAAGGCGATCGAATGATCGCCTTTTTTTTATTTTCGCTATTTTAAGCCATTTTAAAGCACTTCAATCTCATTCCTGTAAATATCTTCGATTGTTTCTCGTTTGCGGATTAAATGCGCCTTATTTTTATAAAAAAGCACCTCGCACGGTCTTAATCGTGCGTTATATTGATTACTCATGGTAAATCCATAAGCCCCCGCATTTTTAATTCTGAGTACATCACCTTCTTTTACCTCTGCTATTTTTCTGTCATAACCAAGCGTATCTGTTTCGCAGATATATCCCACAACACTGTATAAACGCGGTGTGCCTTTAGGATTTGATATATTTTCTATGTGATGATATGCATCATAAAACATTGGTCGAATCAAATGATTTTGACCACTATTCACGCCAATAAAAACAGTAGAGGTAGTTTGTTTGATTACATTTGCTTTAACCAGTAATGATCCCGACTCACTTACGATGAACTTACCTGGTTCAAACCACAATTCTAATTCACGGCCATAATTCTTACAAAAGGCTTTGAAAGCTTCAGCTATTTTGGAACCCATTTCCTCAATGTCGGTTACAATATCTCCTTCTTTATACCCTACCTTGAATCCAGAACCAAAATCCATAAATTCTAAGTCTGGAAATGACTGAGCGGCATCAAACAATAATTCTGCCCCTCTTAAAAATACTTCCGCATCCAAAATATCACTGCCCGTGTGCATATGCAAACCATTCACACGAATCTTATGCGACTCAACCACACGTTGTACATGACGCAATTGATAAATAGAAATCCCAAATTTCGAGTCTATGTGTCCTACCGAGATATGACTGTGTCCACCGGCCATAATATGTGGATTCAATCGAATGCAACAAGGCACAGAGGGTCCAAATTCATGTCCGAATAATTCAAGAGTTGAAATATTGTCGATGTTCATTGTGACTCCAAGTGCAACCGCTTCTTTTATTTCCTCGAAATCTACACAGTTTGGTGTATACATTATTTCTTGAGGTAAAAATCCTGCTCTCAAACCTAGTTGAACTTCTTGAATAGATACTGCATCTAAACCAGCACCTTGCTGTTTTAATAATTTTAAAATATTGATGTTATTGAGCGCTTTTAACGCATAGTGTAGATGAACATTTACACCAGGGAAAGCGCTTTTCAATCGCTGATATTGATTCACAATTTTTTCACCGTGATATACGTACACGGGAGTGCCAAACTCGTCGGCAATTTCTAATAATTTACTGTTACTAATGTCTTTCATTTTATTCAAAAAAAAAAGCGGGGCATATAACCCCGCTTTCGTATTTAATGCGAAGTTCTAATTATTTTTTTTGTTTTTTCTTAGATGTGATATCTACCACAATCGGTGTAGCAATACACAATGAAGAATAGGTACCAATTACAACACCAATTAACATTGCAAAAGAGAAGTTTTTCAAAGCATCACCGCCGAACAAGAACAAAATGATACACACTACAAATACTGTAGATGAAGTGATGATGGTTCTGCTCAATGTGTCGTTTAATGCCATGTTAATCATGGTAGTATCGTCTTTATCGGAACGCTTAGACGTTAAGAATTCACGAATACGGTCAAACACAATTACTGTATCGTTGATTGAGTAACCCAACAAGGTTAACAAAGCCGCAATCAAATGCTGGTCGAACTCAGTAGGGAAAGGAACAACACCATCTACAATTGCATAAACCGATAATACCAAAGCCAAGTCATGCACCAAAGAGATGGCTGCACCCACCCCATAAGCCAAGCTACGGAATCGGAATACCAAGAATAAGAAAATACCTACAACTGTTAACATTACCAAGAAACCAGATTTATTTCTAATTTCAGTAGCAATGGTTGGAGTTACGTTTGATACTTGCAATACTGGTCCTTCACCTTTTTTGTTTTTTACCAAATCAAACTCAGAAAGTGATTTCAACAAGTCGGTTTCAACTTTCGCTTTGCTTTCTTTGCTTGGTTCATTTAATAAATAGGTTGTTAAAATTTTGTATTGACCTTCAGAACCAAAAGTTTTAACCTCGTTGCTAGAATTTGGCAATCCTTTGTCTAAAGCTTCCTTGATTTGATCTGTGTTATATTTTTTGTCAGGATTAAATTGAATTGTGAAAGAATTACCTCCTTTAAAATCAATACCAGTTGTGATACCACCTTTGGTAATGAATGCTACGATACCCGCTACAATTACAAGAGATGAGAACAAATAGTATTTCTTTCTATTTTTAACCCAATCAATATTTTTACCTTTAAGGAAATTATTATTCCATTCGAAACCAAACTTTGTGTCTTGTCCTTTGTCTGCTCTTCTGTCTAACAACAATCTTGTGATAAACAAAGCAGTGAACAATGAGCTGAAGATACCGATAACCAAAATGATTGCGAATCCATAAACTGGTCCAGCACCTGTGAATGTAAGGATAAATCCAGCCAACAAATGCGTTACATTTGAGTCGATGATAGCACTCATGGCATGTTTGAATCCTTCATTGATTGCAGACTTCATTGCTTTACCTTGAGCCAGTTCATCTTTGATACGCTCATAAATCAACACGTTCGCGTCAACCGCCATACCAATTGTTAAAATGATACCCGCCATACCTGGCAATGTTAAGGCTGCACCCAAGCTCGAGAGCACACCCATGATCAAGAATACGTTACCCAATACGGCAACGATTGAAATCCATCCAGCTCTGTTGTAATAAACAACCATGAAAACAACAACTGACAAGAAGCCTAAAATCAACGCCATGAAACCTTGTGCAATCGAAGCATCTCCCAAAGAAGGACCTACTACTTCACTTGCAACGATTCTTGCAGGAGCAGGTAATTTACCCGCTTTTAATACGTTTGCTAAGTCTTGTGCTTCGCGGATGTCAAAATTACCGGTGATTTGGCTATTTCCACCGCTGATTTTCTGATTTACACTTGGAGCCGTATACACCCTGTCGTCAAGAGCAATTGCAATATATTTTCCAATGTTGGCACCTGTAACTTGAGCCCAACGAGAAGCAGCCGATGGTGTCATTTCCATAGAAACTTCTAACTGACCAGTTTGATTTGTATTTTCACGAGCATCTGTGATGATATTCTCTTCCTCTGAAGAAAGTGCCGCATTTCCATCTCTATCGCGCTTCAAGAAATAAACGAAGTATTCGTCAGAGTTGGTGAGTGGCTTCCCATTCATATCATAATCCATTGGCTTAGCACTGAAAGCAATTTTCACTGATGGCTCAAGAATCGCTTGATATTTCGCGTCAGACAATATTTTTAATAACTTTTCACGGTTAATTCCTTTGATGGTGCAAATGGATGACCCTTCACCTTTACCAAAAGGTTTTAACAATGATGCTAAAACACTCTTTTCATTTGATTTTGTGGCAGGAGCTTTAGCTGTTACTGAATCGGCAATTTTGTTTGAATCAGCAACAGTTGTGTCAACTACAGCTGAAGACGCAAGCGTAGAAGCTTTGATCAAACTATTTAGGATTTTCACACCCTCTAAACCACTATGAACCTCAAAAAACTCCAATTTAGCACTTTTTTCAACCAATTCCTCCATTCTACGAGGATTGTCAACACCTGGCAATTCAACACTAATTCTACCACCTTCAACAATTTGAACCACTGGTTGTGTTACATTGGCTTGGTTGATACGTTTTTCAACTACCGACTTAACGTTTGCAACTGCTGTATTAATTGAAGAACGCAAATAGTTTACAACTTCTGTTTGGCTGCTATTTTGCTGAATCACAGAATTATTTCCTTTAACAAACAATGTAGCCATGTTTCTGCTAGGAGCAATCTCTTTAAAAGCTGTAACGAAAGCATCTACATAATCTGTTCCTTTTTTGATCACTGCATCATCGGCAATTTTACATGCTTTGTTCAAATCCGCATCTTTTGGATCGTTAGCCAATACTTTTACAATAGCGTCTTTTTCAACTTCTAGAGTTACGTTCATACCTCCACGTAAATCAAGACCTAAGTTGATTTCTTTTTGCTTGCATTCAAAGTATGTGTAGCCAACAATTCCCAAGAAATTGTAGTATTCTTTGTTTCCTAAGCTATCGATATATCTACGATATGCATCTTTTTCATTTTCACCGGCTTTTGCCTTTTTTGCAGCAAATGCATGAGCCTCAGTTTCAAAGCTTTTTGCCTTGAAAGTGAACGACAATTGGTACAAACATGCCAATGCCA